>Ga0265299_10000280_pt1 | contig 65352 bp, 58 predicted proteins | sample AusTroGonzalo_MG_4_FD_193485 | JGI IMG/M metagenome (GOLD analysis project Ga0265299, IMG submission 193485) | Bovine rumen microbial communities from tropical cattle in Woodstock, Queensland, Australia - Gonzalo_02 | ecosystem: Host-associated > Mammals > Digestive system > Stomach > Rumen ... | reverse complement strand
ACGTGCAAAACCAAAACGCTAATATGGATGAGCATTCTTTTGGTGGGCGTATGGGAGAAGCTCGTAACGAACTTATGAAAGATTATGCTTTAAATTATTGCGTTAGTAAACAAACACGAGACAACCATATTAATAACGAAGTATACATCCATGATTTAGATAGCTATGCAGTAGGAGAACATAATTGTTTAACTATCCCTTTTGACGATTTATTAGCAAAAGGTTTTAATACTAGACAAACTGACGTTAGACCTGCTCGTTCAATCAATACAGCATTCCAATTAGTTGCTGTAATATTCCAATTACAATCATTACAACAATTTGGTGGAGTTAGTGCTTCACATTTAGATTGGACCATGGTACCTTATGTAAGATTATCATTTTTCAAACATTGGAGAGATGGACACAAATATATCTTACACGATGAAAATGCTGATAATTTAGTATTTTTTGAAGACAAATCAATCACAGATGATTACTACAAAGATGGTGCATATGAATATGCCATGGCATTAACCGAAAGAGAATTAATGCAAGCAGTTCAAGGTATGTATCATAACTTAAATACACTACAATCTCGTAGTGGAAACCAATTACCTTTTACAAGTATTAATTATGGTACTTGCATTTTACCAGAAGGTAGAATGGTAACGAAAGCATTATTAGAAGGTTCTATTGAAGGAGTTGGTAAAGTTAGAAAAACTCCTATATTCCCATGTGGAATATTCCAATGTATGAAAGGAGTTAATAGAGCACCCGGAGACCCTAATTATGATTTATTCCAATTAGCATTACGCTCAACAGCACAAAGATTATATCCAAACTATGTAAATGTAGATTGGAGTGTTAACGCTGGATACGATAGAAACGACCCTAAAACTTATGTTTCAACAATGGGATGCCGTACATATAATGGGGCTGATATCAATGCAGAGCCAGGTACAAATCCACAAACAAAAGACGGTCGTGGCAATATAGCCCCTACAACTATTATTATGCCTACATTAGCAATGGAAGCAGACAGAGATGTAGAAAAGTTTATGGAATTGTTAGACCAAAAAATTCACGAGGCGAAAGACAGCTTGGTAGAAAGATACAAACATGTTATTAGTCAAGACCCAAGTTCAGCAAAATTTATGTATGAGAATGGTTTAATTTTGGGGTATGACGGTAAAACAGTAGAGAGTGCCATGAAACATGGTACACTTGTTATTGGTCAATTAGGTTTAGCCGAAACTTTACAAATATTAATAGGCAAAGACCATACAACACCAGAAGGTATGGAATTAGCAAAAAGAATAGAACAATTATTTAAAGACAGATGTGCAGAGTTTAAAAAAGACTTACATCTAAATATTGGTGTTTATTATACACCTGCTGAAAACTTATGTTATACAGCAATGAAAAAGTTTAAAAAGAAATATGGAGAAATCCCTAATGTAAGTGATAGAGAATACTTTACTAATTCAATTCACGTACCAGTATGGAAACAAATGAACCCTTTTGAAAAAATTGACATAGAAAGTCAATTAACTGGATATAGTAACGCAGGATGCATTACTTATGTTGAACTTGATAGTGGAGCAAAAAATAATCTAGAAGCATTAGAGGCGTTAGTAAATTATGCTATGGATAAAGATATCCCTTATTTTGCAATTAACGTTCCTAATGATACTTGTTTAGACTGCGGTTATACAGACGAATTTAATGATGAATGCCCAATGTGTCATAGTCATAATATACAACAATTACGCCGTGTAACAGGATATCTTACAGGAGATTATAAAACAGCATTTAACTACGGCAAACAAAAAGAAACCGAAGATAGATTTAAACATTCACAGTTATTAGAGGATTGAGATAATGAGATATAATAAAGTAGTAAAATTTGAAATAACAAACGGGAAAGGAATAGGCGTATCCTTGTTTACTCAAGGATGCCCATTCCATTGTCCTGGATGCTTCAACCCAGAAACTTGGGACCCCGAAAAGGGTAAGATGTGGACACCAGGAGTAGAAAGTTTATTCTTAAAGGCAATATCACCATTTTACATTACTAGAGTAAGCTTCTTAGGAGGAGAACCGTTAATTGATATTAACCTCCCTGACTTATTAAGGATAGTTAAAAAGATAAAAGAAGAATATCCTAATAAAAAAATTTGGTTCTATAGTGGGAATACTTATGAAAATATGACAAAAGAACAATTAGAGGTTTTATCATACGCTGATTATTTGGTAGATGGACCTTTCCGTCTAGAAGAAAGAGATTTAACCTTACCTTTTAGAGGGTCAAGCAATCAACGTATCATAGATATTCAAGCAACAATGGAAGAAGGAGGTATAGTCTTATATGAATAATATAGTTGATATACTAAAAGTAGTTTTTCCTGCCCTTATGGTTACAGGAGCTGCTGGAAGTTTAATAGTAAATATTTGCACAAAAGGAGACTGGCCAGTATCATTACAATGGTTTGGTGCAGCCCTATTGTATACAGCACTATTATTTAGAAATAAATAGTAGTAGGAGGACTAATCATGGACGATGAGGAAAGGGTAAAAAGAAAACAATTATGTGATAAGATTTATTACATGGCAAAAAAGAATAAAAGTTTTCTTGACATATGTCAGAGCCTAGGACTTAAGGACTATGAAGTCGCCGGTCTTATTTCTCTGATGGCTCAAGAGGGGTATAATATAGAATATAATAATGGGGAAGTGTTGGTACTTAAATCCCCTAGAAAAAGACAGGACGTCTATGAGGTTCCTTATAATTTGGAACACTTAAGATTATTACTAATTAGTGATACGCATCTCTGTAGTAAATACGACCGTTTAGACATATTAAGATATTTATATGATAAAGCTGAACGGGATGGAGTCAAACACGTATTACATTCAGGAGATTTTACAGATGGTCGTTCTAATAGACCAGAACAAATATATGAATTAAGAGAACCATCTTATGAAGGACAGGTTCAATATTGCGTAGAAAAATATCCAAAATTTAGTGGTAAAACCTATGTTATTCAGGGTAACCACGATGACTGATGGTATAAATCTACGGGTAGTGAAATAGTTAAATCAATTGCCTATAAAAGAGATGATTTAGCCTATCTGGGTCCTGATGTCGCTGATTTAAAAATAGGTAAATTAAAAATAAGATTATTCCACGGTCTGGGTGGAGGAGCATATGCCAAATCTTATAAATTACAAAAGTATTTAGATACAATACCTATGGAAGAAAGACCTGATATTTTACAAACTGGACACATACATCAATCTTTTTATATGAAACAAGATAATACGCATTGTTTTCAAACCAGTTGTTTAGAAGACCAAACACCATATTGTAGAGCAATGGGGTTGGCCAATGATAAGTCTTGTTGGTGGGTTGATGTAGATTTTGATAATAATGGGCATATATATAATATTAGCCCAGAGCTAGAAACTTTTGGAGATAAAAAACTTTCATTAAGAAGAAAAAAATAGGGTTGTCATACTTGACAGCCCCTTATTTTTTTGCTATAATATATATATAATTAAATATATGTATAAGGAGGAAAATAAGAAAATGACCAAACAAGAATTAGAAGAATTTATAATTGAAGCAGCTTGTATTTCTATGGAAGCTGAAGTTAAATATTTTGTAGATTATTTTAATATAAATTATATTAACTTAGAATATGATATAAAAGATGGTCTGGGGACAGTTTATATTATAGACAAAGAGAATAAAAATCTATTAAAAACTATGAATTATAAAGACGCTTTAATGATTTGGAAAACCGGCTGTCATGAATTGAGTTCTAAATTAGACGAATTTGTTCATCACTACAATTTAGAAGACCCTAGTATAGTTGTTCACCCAGACATTATTAATGAGGAGGATTCCAATAATGAAATTGAAACAATTTAAAGACGCCTGTGATATTTGTGGACAATTTGATTATTGCCAAGGATACCAAGGCAAAGTTTGTTGCCCCCATTGTATAGAGAAAGACAAGGCGAAGGAGAAAACAAATGGACAACAATGTTCAGATGCATCAGGAACTTGTCAATTACCTGCATAATTTATATATAGCAAAAAATACAGATTATGGTAATTCGGTTCATGATACCTATATGAAATATGGACTAGTTTCTTATTTAGTCCGTATAGAAGATAAACTTAACCGCGCTCGTACTTTATCTCAAAAAGAGCGTATGGTTAATGATGAAAAATTGGAAGATACTTTATTAGATTTAGCCAATTATGCCATATTGGCTGTTATAGATTTAAAACAGGAGGAACAATCTAATGGAAATCAAAGTTAAAAAATTATATGAAGATGCTATCTTACCTACAAAGGGTAGTGAATACGCTGCTGGATATGACCTATATGCACATTTTGAAGCACCAACTATTATTATTCCAGCCCATACTACAATTAAAGTTGGCACAGGGATAGCAGTAGAACCGCCTCAAGGAACCTTTGGAGCAGTGTTCGCTCGTAGTGGCTTAGCAACTAAACAAGGACTTAGACCGGCAAATTGTGTGGGTGTTTGTGATGAAGACTATCGTGGAGAGTATATTGTTGCACTTCATAATGATACTGATGCTGATAAAGAAATTGCATCAGGAGAACGTATTGCTCAATTAGTATTTATTCCTTATATCACAGGAGAATTAATTGAAGTAGACGAATTAGACGAAACAGAAAGAGGAGCTGGAGGATTCGGCTCTACGGGTAAGTAGTATGAGTTTTATAACAAGTTTTTTAACTACTCAAGTAGCATTACAGAATTCTCAAATGATGCTACATCATCAACACAAGCGTTTTGAGGAAGAAGACGAGGAACGCCGTAAAAAACAACAAGAAGAAGAAAGAAAAAAACAAGAAGAAAAGGAGTATGTTCCTAAGCATGCTAAAAAAGAAGATTTAGAAAAGGAACGAGTATCAATGTAATGAGTAAATTATATTTTAGGTACGGAGCTATGAATAGCGGTAAAACCGCCGCCCTTTTACAGGTAGCTCATAATTATGAAGAAAAAGGAATGAAAGTGGTTGTTATTAAACCTTCTATTGATACAAAAGGCGATGATAAAGTAACTAGTCGTTTAGGTATCGAAAGAAAGGTTGATGTAATACTAGCACCAGAAGAAGGAATTATGGAACATATGGTTTTAAATAAACCGGATGCCATTATTGTGGATGAAGCACAATTCCTTACATTCGACCAAGTCGATGAACTATATGCAATAACAAAGACTTTTGATGTTCCAGTTTTAGCCTACGGATTAAGATGTGATTTCCAAATGAAAGGCTTCCCTGGGGCTTCTAGATTATTAGAGTTGGCCGATGATATAGAAGAACTTAAAACAATTTGCGCTTGCGGGAAAAAGGCGACTCAAAATTTAAGATTAATAAATGGAGAACCAACTTTTGAGGGTTCTCAAGTAGCAATAGATGGTACAGATAACATTACTTATGATAGCGTTTGCGGAGAATGTTATTTAAGATTAAGGAGACAGTATGGGCAAATATAATACGGAAGTAAAAATAACTGATTTTAATGTTGATTGAAAAAAGATAAAATCAGCTTGTATGACTACTATATCTAAGGAGGGGGGAGATAAAGAACCTTCTCACGAATGGAAGAGAAAATTATTGCTTTGCGAACATAGTCCTATTAGACGTGGGACTATAAGTTGGAAATGGCCTCAAATTCCTTATGCCATTTCTACTCATTTTGCAAGACATCATGAAGGATGTGAAAAATTCGTAGGTACTGAAAGAACGGATAGAACGGGTGTAGATAGAGAAACTCGTTCTCAAATGAATTATGTCCCTATGGAAATGGACGCAAATTTGCAAGCCATTATTAATATATCTTATAAAAGATTATGCACAAGTGCTGACCCCACTACAAGACAGTATTGGTTATCAGTATTATTAGCAATCAGAGATTATGATGAAGATATATTTTATGCTTGCGTACCACAATGTATAAGATGTGGAGGATGCCCAGAATATACTAATTGTGGTTTTTATGATAAATTTGCCGAGGGACTAACAAGAGAACAACTTACAGATGTACATCAAAGATATGATGCATATAACGAATATCGTGCTAAAGTTCTTTCATTAAAAAAATAAAAAATAAAAAAAGTTAAAAACCTATTTTTAAAGCTCATTTTATTAGCGTATTTCGTTAAAAATATTATTTTAATATATTTATATTAAAAAAGTAAAAAGTCGCTTAAAATGGGCTTTAAATGGTTAAAAAGGAGGCAGAAATGAACTACGATAAAATATGTATTATTATGGCAGACGGGAAGGCTAAAAGAATGGGGGGTTTGAGTAAAAAGAAACAACTTATTGAAATTGATGGAGAAAAAATAATAGACCGAACTATTCGTCAATTAAGGTCATTAGGAGTTGAACCAGTAATAGCTACCCATTCAGAAGATTTTGATTATTTAGATATAGCACGAATTATACCTGAGAACAATGACCACGAGATTAAAAAATTTAGTTCTAATAAAAAATATTATGCCAAATATAATGAAACATTATTTATTTGAGGGGATACTTATTTTGAAGATTGTGATATCAAAACAATTGTAGAAACTCCAGTAGAAAAATTTAAGTTCTTTGGGACAGAATTTGAAATATTTGGATTAAAAATTAAAAAACCTTATTATGATTTAATAGACAAGGGGGCTGAATATATTATTACACATACTGAATTAGATTATGGTAATACTGGAACTTGAGGTTTATTAAGACATATAGGTGGATTTCCATTGCTAAAAGACGAAACTTATATACCACATACTACTGGCATAACGTCAATTCACGAACCAGAGAAATATATAGCGGCTGGCTTATTATATATTTTACCTGGCCAATCCATGGATAACGACGGCCCTTGGGACTTGGAAACATTTCACGAACGTTTTCCAAATGCTAAAGTAGAAGAATTAACTTTTACTGATAGCGAGGGCAATATCAAAACTTTTAAAAACGGAAAATGAGTATAAAAAAAGAGTGTGTAATTAAGTTTACACACTCTTATTTTTTTTGATATAATATTTATAAAGAAAGGGATTATAATATGAAAGACAAGAAACAAAAAACACTTTGGTTTATAATAAATATAATAATATGTTTATTATTACTTATATTATTTTTATTTATTTGGCAAGTTGGCGGAATGATAGATGACCACAAATGCTGGGTTGATGGATACCAAACTGAACATTGCCAAAAATATATTAGGGGGGATGAATAATGCACGCATTATGTACAATAGTTGCTAAATCAATACAAACAATTCATCGTTTTATGGATGACCGATGCGAATCTGGCGAATGGGATTATGCATCTATAGGCGGACGTTACGACCGCATTATTCCTGTATCTAAAAAAGTTAAAGATTTTTATAATGGTATTAACTTCCCATTTAATGACGATGGTTATGCAGAAAATGGCTTCCCATTTCATAATATAGAAAATAATTTAAACTATAAATATGTATCTATCGCTAGGATACGTAATATTAAACGAGATGAAGTTGAACGCTTAAACAACCATCATTTAATTAATCCCTTTAATCCTTATTCATATATATTAGAAGAAAACAATGGAGACCAAAGCCCAGAATATATTGTTGATGATTATGGAACAGATATATTAATGGATTATATAAATGACCCGCGACATTCTGGTTATTATGTCGCTATAATAGATTATCACTTTTAGGAGGAGTAGAAAATTTTGGAACATAAAAGATATAAAAAACCTTTTAGAAAAAAAGAAGAAGAAAAAAAATTTGATGTAGAACGCTGGTTAAAACAACATTCTAATATAGAATATCCAAAACGAGGGAAGAAAAATTCGCTTGGAGACAAAAAAAATAAGAGAAGACATTAATTTGTCTTCTCTTTTTTTTATAATTATCAATTGATTTCTACCCATCCTTGGTCGGTTGAACCTATGCAAATACCATTTTTAAAAGATAAATCATATTTATGATATTTAACTCCCGTGATTCCAGTAACAGAACTAGTTTGCCATGTAAAAGCAGTCCCAATATTATATAATGTAAAAGTTTGGCCAGTTCCCCCACCATTTAAATTAATTGTTCCTAAACCAGAGATACCACTACCATCCATAGCTATACCTCCCCCTCCAGTAATATTTAGACCAGAGGCGTTAACATGAGTAGTATCTGTTCCTGCTTTTAAATAACCTCCACCAGATGTACTGATATTTAAAGTACCACCGCTTATCCTATTAGCAGACATAGTACCAGATGTAATTTTACCTGCACTTAGATTAGGAATACGAGCACTTGACAAAGTGCCACTATTAATATTAGCGGCATCTATATTACTATCAGAAATAGTCGCACTCTTAATAATAGCATCGTTAATTTTAACAGTACCACTCGCAGTTAGATTAGTTGTATTAATAGTACCGGTAATATTAGCACTCGTAGCCGTTACGGCTCCAGCCGTAGAAACCGAAAAATTCTTAAATTTAATAGAACCATCAGACCCCAAATAAACATCATTGCTATATTTAATAGCTCCATTATTGATTTGCCAATTCCCTATGTTACCAGTAGAAGCAGATATGTTACCAGAGAAACTACCAGAACCATCTATTTCTGCTCCAGTGGCTCTTAATATTCCTCCAGTCGTAACACCAAATTTTCCATTGGAATAAAAGGCGTAATCATCAGCTATACTATTAACTTCACTTTGACCACCAGTAATAGGATTTTTACCATTAGTACTTAACCATAAGTTTGTTGTATTATTAGCACTTAAATGATATAATGCATTATTTGTTGTTACCCAACCACCAATTTTACTACCTTCTTCTGCTACTAAGAAGCCTTGTGTATAAATTAAAGGTTGATTCTCTTGGTCAACGCCGATAAATGAAGTTAAATTAGTATTTGTACTCCATGTATTAGTATAACCAACTTTAGTTTTAGCTTCAGATGTATCAAATGGATAAATATGGGAGGTCTTGCTTAAGTCTTTTTTAATGTTTAAACCATATTGGTCTAAAATAACTCTAGCACCACCACCACCTATAACGGAAACTTTATTAGTATCAATAGTACCGCTACTGATGTAAGAAGCGTTTACCCCATTAGGTGTCATTAAACTTACCCAATTAATTGCTTCATCTTCTGCTGGATTTAAATTAGTTGTCGCAAATATACCCTTACCAGTATATTTTATTGCATGACCATCTGCGTCAGGGTCGGTTGCTCTTAAACCAGAACCATCTAATAATATATTACCATTAGTACCAACAATACTAATATTTGCCCCACTATTATCAAGACTTTCTTTAATACTATCGCTATCAATAGTACCATCCGCTTTCAAAATAGCGGTTCTAGCATATATATCTGCATTATTTAAAACAGTGTTTGTTGCTGTAATAATATTACCAACCAATTCTTCATCATCTGTATAAGATGTATTTAATTCTATTTTATTGTCCATAGGGTTGTCTGGATATCTGGTTATCTGAGTAATAAGACCTGGAACACCATACATACCCATTGGCTCATCATAAATTGTAACATAATCCCCAGCTTTTGGGACAATTTGTCCAACACTATGTAGTAATCTTACTAAATCATTATATACATCATTTTCAGTAACAATCAATTCATTTGCACAACGAGGACAAACTGTAATTGGTGTATAGCTAACATAATCACATTCGGCACAACGATACCTAGTAACAGTTGGTTCTCTATATTCTATTAAACCAGACGAATCAATTACATTTAATGTATATGTAATCTCTGGGATAGAATATTTTTGCGAAGCTTCTAAACCCTCATTAAATAATAAACCAACATATGGTTGCTCGTTATTTGTATAATTACCTTCTATTAAATAATCTCCAAATGCTAGTTGTATATTACTATTAATAGCATCTTCTATAGCAGCCCAATCATCATAAACTTGGTCTAATAATTCTATTTTGTGAATATAACCAATCATTTTACGATGATAAGATAACATATCCCCATAACGAGTAATATATTTACGTATGGCATCGTTCCATACTTCAATTTGACCACTAGCAGAACGTACATAGACAAAATGACCTGTATTATCTGGTAATACATAATTATAACCATCTTCCACCGCACCATTCTTATAGTCAATAGTCTTAGTCATTGGAACAATAGCTTCGTATTGGTCAATACTCCAGCCAGTTTCCTGTTCACCAGTACCACTTTGTCTATCTAATGTAATAACCAATCGTTCATAATATCCTTTAACTTTAGGATTATAATTATGACCTTCATAAGTATTTGTAACCATAGTGCCATGAGGATATAAACTATCATCAATTACATAAGGTTCAAAATCAGTATAAACAGGAATATAGATTGGATTAGTCTCTATATCTTTACTGCTACAGCTAGGACAAACTGTCCAATCATTCCCTGGGCCACCGTTTACATTTTGAATAGTGTCGGTATGACCACATTCATAACAGTGTCCTATTTTGATATAATGTAAACCATCACCACCTGTATAAGTGTCAAATGGAGGTTTATGGAAACAATGAACCTTACCTTGTGATGGCTCTTTATCATTTTTATTATATGTGTTTTCCATAGCCAATAATGTTGATTCATAATCATCTTGAGCTACGTCGTAATTATTAGCGGCCTCGTTTTTTAATTGTCTGGTTAAACGATAGTCTTCTATATATTTATCCATAAATTCTACATTAAGATTATGTAATTGTAATTCATATTGATATAAAGCTAAAATTTGCTCTTTAGTAATTCAATGATTTTGGTATGCTCATCTTAAATTTAAAATATAATTTGTACCATAAGGACTACGACAAGAAATATACATATCGTCATTAGGGTTCCATTCACCTTGACTACAATCAGCACCAGTTGCTGGGTCTACAATAATATTACCATATTGTCATAACCCAGATTCTAAACGAGTACCCAAATGCCAACCATTGTTGTAAAAATAAACTTGTCGATGGTCTGGATTATTTATTACCCAGTAATTTTTAGCAGACAAATCATGTACCGTTGTTTCAACTGGCAATAGTACTACATCATTAAAATCTAATACTTTATTAACATCAACTGTCGATTTATTAGTTACACGCGTTAAAGTTAAAGAACTACCATTAGCTGTAACTTTTGTATCCCCTGGTAAATAAGTAATAATTTTGTCTTTGGCTAAAGTAGAAGTAGTTGTAAATTTCCAATAAGTTTCTTCACCAGATACATCATATCTTAAATAATAAGTACCAGCTATCAAACCACTACTTTTATCAACGGTATATTTTTCCATAATCTTATAGGCAGTTGATTTAAAAGCATTAACACTTAAATCCGAATCAACAATAGCCCATTGACCGTCAACATCTTGTTGTGGCAAATCACTATATTGTCTATAGAAACCGACTAAATTATGTATAGAGCTTCTTTCTGCTTCACCTATATTAATATTAGTATCACCATTGTAATCTTTCCCACCAGTACAATATAATTTAGTAATAACTTTCTCTCCATCAGATTTTGTAGTATCTTCTTTTATGTTTTTACCCAATGCGTAAACTAAACCATAGTTTTTACCAGCAAATTGATGTAGAGCTACAGTTCGATTTATACAATCAAATACTGGATATAGTTGTAAAGCTTGACACACAGCAGTTATGGCATTATAGCAGTTACCATTATTAATATCCACATTTGCTGTTTTATCTACTCATTCAAAAGAAGTTGTAGACCCTTTTGGATTAGATACTTTAGTTTGTACTATATCTACATCTGGTGTAACCCCATCTTCCTTTAATGCTACAGACCAATTAGTTCCATTTAAAATATGATATAAATAATTTTTAGCATTATTAGGACATAAATAATTATCTACTTTATATAATTGAGACCATTCCCATGAATATCTATCAACATGTAATTCTGGGTCTATACCCTCTGTTGTTAAATTAAAAAAGTCATATAAATGAAGAACTAAATAACCTCCTTCATTATACATTACTCCTTTGAAACGAGCTGTAGATGTTATAGGCCAATAAAACGCAGTGGCTAAATAACCATAAGGCCATTCTGCGGTGTGGGTCATTAAAGCTTCAACATGCTCTTTGTTTAATGGATATTCTATAGCATGCTCAGGGTCTCATTCTAAAGGAACATCTCTAAATTGAGCCGTACCTATACGAGATAATAAATTATTATCTCATTTTATATATTTAATTTTACCAGGCACATCCATGGGTTCATTAGTAAACAAAGACCATTCTTCTTTTGTAAGAGTATCTTGGCTAAAACTTAGACCAACTCTTTTTTTACTTAAATTAAATCTAGGATAGTCCATAGCCGTAAATGTTGTAGTGGTTTTTAATACATCTCTTTTAGTATCTACGGGTTGTACTATATAATCCATAATGTAATCCTCTATAATATTGTCTGGATAAACATTAGAATATGTTTTATCTATATAAACAGTAGTATCTCCATACCCTTGAGGTTCACGTACTGTTATTGGTGTCTCTCCTGTATAGTAAACTTCTCTATGATAACGCAATTTAACTAATGGAGTTAATAACGCTTGTAGAGGATTTTTTATTTTATCTCCCTTGTCATTTATAATAATATTTGGCATTTCAAATTTTAAATCACTATAACCAGTATTAGCTTCAGTAATTGAAACATTAAAAGCATAGCCTGGGCTTCTATGGTCATTAGAATTAAAAATTGTGCCTACTATATTATCTTGATAATCTAAGACATGTAGGGTTTCTTTTACATATACTTGCATTCTCTCTCCCTCCTAAATAAAAATATGGAAGACCCTCGTCTTCCTCTCTGTCTCTAATATATAGTATCTTTTAGGACAAAAAAATAAAGAGAACTCCCGTTCTCTTATTTATATTATATTGATTGACCCGGTTCAACAATTATATCATCGACAACAACCTCAATAACATAATTTTGGTTAATATCATTTATAATTAATTCGCCTCGGTAGTCATCTACTGAAATATAATCTATTCATTGTGGGATGCCTTCATTGTAATCTTCACCATTAATTTTTAAATGGAAGGCTTCTGGTATTTCATCAAATGTAACTATCGTACTTCTTGATTCGCCAGCCAAAATACCGTCTATATATTCTTCATCAAAACTTACTCCCTCACCCTCAAAATTTAAAGCATAAGTTTCAGGTTCTTCTTCTGGTCTATTACCCCAATGAAATTTAACATCATAAGATGCTTCGTTCAATAAATCTAAATCATTGTATCCAACACGAGCCAAAAGGTCTAAAGCCTCTTCAACATCTTCGTCTGTGATTGGATGGTCGACAACATCTACGATATCAACATAATATGCTCTATCATCAACTATTTTTAAATCAGCATAGCCTATTTTGCTTAACACATCATGCACAATTTGAGCCGCTTCACGAGCATCATTAGTTCCGTATTCTACTAATTCCCCCTCTTCATTTCTCACCATATATACTCTATATATACCAGGGGACTTCGTATGTAATTTTGTTAATATTCTATACATACCTTACCTCCTATGAATTTTTTGTATATTCTATCACAACATGACCAGCATAAGGCGTGGCATCAAATGTTGTGCTATATTTAATTTGACTCCCTACATTTGTAGTACTAACATAAACTCCACCACCCAAATCTGGATGTGCGCAATTAATCGCATAGGTTTCATTCCCATTGGTAAAAGAGCCATATATATTAATTACATTAATATTAGACACACCTGATGATGCTGAAACATCTGACGTATCTGGTAGATTATTTACAGCAAAAACTTTTCTATACAAATCATTACCCAACCAACTACCTACTAAAGTTTCCGCAGTATTATAAGGTTCTTTTGTTGATAAAACCGCTTTTGCCTTTATACCACTAGTATAAACCATGTTCATACCAGTGCCCATTTCAAGTTTGGTGAAATTATTACGAATAGTATAACTTCAACCACTATTTTTATTTAATTTATAAATATGTTGTTCGTCACCTTGAACAGATTCAGTATGACTAGATACACTACGGTAATATTGGAATTCAAATTCTGTTGGGTTATTTTCGGCTTGAACATAAGCCAAAAAAGCTAACCTGACTTGAGAACCAGATGCAGGGTTTGAACCAGTACTTGCTCGACAATAAACAATATGCCCTTTTGAATAAGCATCTAAAACTTCAGCATAAGTTGTGATACCATATTTAGCAATGAACATACTGGGCATAAAATGTGCATCATTTTCTAACTCACTTGTTTTTGTTGGTATACTAGGAGTATTGTCTAATAAATCATAATCTAATTTATTAGTAGAAGATATTACATCTTGTTTTTGAGCTAATCTACCCGTTATTTTTGACCAAAAATATGCTAAACTATTATTTCCTACATATTTCATAATTTAGCCTCCTAATTAGCAGTTATTGTGTCGATTTCTCCATTAGTTAATTCTACTAAATCACTAAATTGAACATAATTAGTTAAATCAACTTGAGTAGTACCAATCTTTTCATAAGAACTAGAACTACTTAACCAAATATATTCATCATATATATTGCTTGCGGCTGAAGAGCCGTTTGACATTAAATAAATAACGCCTTTAGTTCCAGTTGCTGGTAAACTTTGTACAACTTGGAAATCAATTCCTGTTATACCTTCTAAAGCAGAGTTAATAGCAGTTTGAACCTCTGTGGCGTTTTGGAAACCAGCACCATTTGTTAATTGATTAGTATTTGTTGGTACAGTAATATCAACAGCCTTGCTAGAAGGTGTTAATGCACTTCCATTAACCTTAACTGTTTCAATAATATTCACTTCTGCTCCAGACTCTACTCCTTCTAATTTTGTTTTTAAAGCGTTAGTAAAGTTATTGTCTGTATGAGTATAACTAGCATCAACTGCAAAATTACTATCATTAGACAAATCACTGGTTTTAGTAGGTATTGTTAAATCTACAGCCTTATCAACAATTGGTTGAGCAGTACCATTTACTTTAATTTGGTCAATTGCTCCAGTTTCCATTGTAATTGTGGCAGTTTTGTTTGTTATGGTTGCTGTTGTTCCATTAACCACTACGTTTTCGATTACGTTAACTTGAGCGCCTGTATCAATACCACTTAATTTTGTTTTTTCTGATGTTGTATAATCATTTGTAGATAATCCTTTGCCATCTACTTTATCAACTTTAGTTCCAACTAAAGTTTTAATTTTGCCCCAAAAATATAAAAGGGCGTTTTCTCCTACATATTTTTTTGTTGCCATTTTTTCCCTCCTATCTTAACAACCTTTCTAAATCCATGTTAGTAAATTCATTATCTTGGTCCACCGCATTTACATCTCCTGCAGTTAATTCTACATCTCCCACATGCCCATTAACAGTATTAACGGCAGAGGTTACTTCAGCAGATATAACATTATCAACTATGAACACATTGTCTCCTGGGATTAATTTTTCTTGCCTTTCGCTTATTAATTCTCTAACTTCCGTATCATCGTAAGCATAGGCACCAAATTCTTCCATTGGTTTGTCACCAATTAATTCAATACCATTTATTTTAGGACGATTAATTAGTAAATTGTAATCATCATCAAAAGGTATAAAATCTTTAGGAGATTTCTCTTGTATTAACTTCATTTTAGTGTGTAAAATTCTAATATTATCTTCATCTTGCATTCTATTAATTTCTAGATTTTTATCACTATCTTTAGTTAATAAACCAAATAAATCATTATAATCAAAGTATGTGTCTTTAAAATGAATACGCAAACCTTGTTTTATAAAGTCTGGTCGAGAGCTGAGTAATTCATAGCCCGGAAAGTAATCTTCTTTTATGTAACCTTCCGCTTCTTGTGGGGGAAGATAATCTTTGTGTAAAACTTTAATGTTTTTTTTATCTTGCCACTTTTCAACTGAATATTTATCATCTGAGACCTGCTTTTGCATTTTAGCAAAAAAATCATTAAGGTCATCATAAGTGGCATTTCGTACTTTCACGCGTGCCATTTTTCCCTCCTTAACTTATACCCTCGTCTCTATATTATAGTAGTTACAATGGGTTGAATATAAAATATTTATTCTCTTTCGTCCTCAAAACTTATTACCGGTACATTAGGAGCACAAAGACAAGATTCGAAAGCAAATTCTAACCAAGCTCTTTCCTCTTCTTGATATTCTGGTTTAACTAAATAATATAAGTATCATTCTAAAGGTTTAAGAGGACACACCTCTCTCCCCTCTATTTTAAAATGTCTAAAACCACGTGGTACATAATCATTTCAAATACTTTCCACTGAAATAAAAGTACTTAATTTTTTAACATCAGGCATTAATCTTCATTGAGATGGACAATTTTCAATTTCAGGGTCTCTAATTACATTTTTGTTTTTTTGCATGCTACCAATAATTTGATAATGTCTTTTACGATTAGGACACCCAGGTGTGCAGACCGCATTAATCAAAATTTCACATTTCTCGGGATGCTTAATTTGGTCTAATAATTCCCATTTATTATTAAAATCATAATCTATTACAACTAGTTTATAATCTTTTTCTAGCTCTTCGTTTAATGCTTTAATATCGGTTATTCTTTTAGTTGTAGAAGATATAATTGGATATTTTGGATAATTAGTTCTAATATAGTTCTCCATCATATCATTACTTACTAAAACTTCGTTAATACCATCTTCTCCCCTTCGTGTCAAATAATTACAAAAATTGTCATTTAAATCTTCTTTTTCTAAAATTGGATTAGTTCATGTCCAACGAATAGGAATTTTTTTAAAGGCATAATAATTAAATACTCTATCTATCCCTTCCTGTTCTACCATGCCTTGGCTTAAACGCCCACCGTTTCAAATAGCCCCAGGTAATGTACCAAATACTGCTCCTATTTTAATATTAGGATAAAAATGGTCGGGGTATTCCTCTAATCTAGTTATTAACATATAATTAATATCAAAAGTATATGCCAATCCCGGTATATAAAAATATATATAGTCATTCTCTTCCATAATTACTCCTTTTTTTGTAACATAGAAATTAATTTTCTAGTCTCTGGTGCTCCTTTCTTTCTATCTAGGGCATATAAAAAGTCATTAAAACTTACAATAATTGTCCCTCTATGTCAAAATAAACGACCTGCTCCAGCCTCCTCTAAAATTACCTGAAGCCACGCCTCTCTCCAACAATTTGGAGCAATAAAATTTTTATTTGGTCTGATACATTTATCATACAATTTTTGATAATAAGGCCATAGCTCCTCAATATATTGCGGACGTTCTTCCAATACAGAATTGTATGATATATGTAAAGTACAAATCCAGGTTGCAATTTCAAATAAAGTTAATCTATCACTAGGAGCGAAGCCTCGTTTCGCAATAAAATTATAAGCATATATCAAATTATCAACAAAACCTATAGTACCGTCCCTGTATTGAAATTCATTATTATTCCTTCTTGTAATAGAATTAACGTTTTGCATCCATATATAAACTGTTACATCAACCAATTTTGTCATTTCGGAATGTCCTCTAGTTAAAAAAGCAACACAACTATTAAAACCTACATCTTCATTAGACCTACTGCCTTCTTTAAATCTAATATTGTTATTTTGTAAAAAATTTCTTCTATACATTTTACCAAATAATCAAACAATATTGTCTCCACTAATGTCTCCTCAACTTAAATCACTCATTTGTTCAATAACTTGCCCAGAAACAACAACCAATTCTGGATGAGCATCTAATTCATTTCTTAAGAAAAAAATACTCAAAGCACTAGCTAAGCAGTCATCAGAGTCCATAAAAAATACATAGTCTCCTTGTGTTTTATCCATACCTAGTTGCCTAGCATCTCCTGGCCCTTGGTTTTGCTCCAACTTCAATTCTTGGATACATAATTCTGGTTTAAATCGTTCTATTATATCGTCATAACTCCCCTCGGGGCAAGCATCGTTTACAAGAGTTACTATTATATCTTCCTTCCCCCATTGACAAGCTATAGAAGCCAAAGCTCTTCCTAAAGTATCATGCGCTTTATATATAGGTATAATAATATCAATTTTACTCATAACTCCTCCTCAACATTCATATATATTATATCACAACTACTATATTTTGTCAAGAAAAAAGACAAAAAAAAGAAGAGGAATTATTCTTCCTCTTTTTCTTCTTCTATTGGCTCATCTGTTTCAGGGTCTTTTACTTCCCAAGTAATTACTTCATCTTTTGTAACACTAACATTTGCTAGTTCTACAATTCCCTTAATTGCCTTCTTAGATTGAACTACTACTGTAGCTACTACTATACCTAAAACAGCAACACTAGATAATGTATTTAAAATCTCTGGTGAAAGTAAAATTACTCCAAAACTATTTGTAATCATATCATTAATGAAAGGTAACATAGTAAAAGCAATTGCTGTAAGTGCAGCACTCACATAAAAGATTACTGCTTTTCCTAAACCTTTCCCCAACTTAGCCCAAGAGAACTCTTCTCCTTTGCTCATATTGTGGATAATACCACAAATTGTGTTCACAATTACTAACATTCCTAGAACTACTCCAAGCCAACCCATAGTTCTTAATGTTGATAAAATAGCCTCTAACATTTTTTACCTCCTATAATTTTTGTAAAGCACTTGCTTTATAAAATCCCGTAGTACCTGAAGCATTACCAACTTGATAAGGATAAGGTCTTCCATCCCAAATTCTTAGGATTTGTCTTGTCCAACCAATGCCATAAGCAGTGTTTGAACCACCATAACTTGAACCATTTCCTGTTCCTATAATTTTAACTTTATCCCCTACCTTTAATTCTGTTGGTTTTGGTGTAGGTTCTACATATGGGCTTATACTTGATTCAGCCATCCATCCTAAATCTCCTGTTGTATTATAAGGATAAGGATGACCTTCTGCTAATCTGGTAATATTAGTTACCTTATTAGATACAGTCTTACCTGGTTTACCTCCATCGGCATCACCATATAATTGACCATTTATAACGACTTTATCGCCTACTTTATATTTGTATGTTGGAACTGGTTTTGGTTGAGCTGGATAAACAACTGTCCATCCTTCTTTCGAAGCAATCCATTGCCCGTCTGCTATCCTATACCATTTATAACCGTTAGCATCAGCAGTTTCATAATAATTATAGAAACCTTTTGAAGCCATACCAATAATACTCTTATCAGTACCAGCACCACTTCTCACTCTTAAATCACTAATTTTAACTTCTATTTGATTTTTATAAATATCTCTATCTACATTTGGAGTTACACTAGGACCTGAACCTCCATCAACCCATTTTTGAACATCATCTGGTAAATAAATAAAGCATCTAAAATAATAAGCGCTTCCTGCTCCCCATTTGCCATTTGAGTTTGTTCTAGTTTGGTTCCAAAATGCTGTGCTTGAACCCCAACCAGACTCTGAAGTATATACTGAACTAGCATTATTAACTTTTTCTACAATAGCAACATGCCCAGCTCCGTTTGGGTTTTTACCCCAGCATATAATAGCTCCACGCTTTGGTGTAGAACCAGTTTTTAGACCAGCTTTTTCTGCTCTTTCTTTAAAATTAACTGCATTACAATTTAATGTAGGATAAGGACAACCTGTTGTTCCTCTAGCCTCATTTACAATTTCATTAAATCTTCCTGAAGCATAACCAACGCAATTAGCTAATACATTAGCATCCTTATCAGTTGGATTCCCTTTAATACAAGTACTCCATCCTCCAGCACCTTTTGTTATAAAGTTTTTGTTGTTTCTGGGCTTAGTTGTTCTCATTGAAAAGTGGTCAGCACCTATCCCATCCTCAGGTTCTTCGGCATTGATATTTTCAACTTGAGCTTCATCCATATTTTCATTTAAGTCTTCAATACTATCTGCATTAAATAAATATTGAACATCTTCATCAGGTATATCGTCTCTGATGAAAGCCTTGGCTACCATTACTTGAACTTCTTTTGGAGCTTGTTCAATTCTGGCTATTTTCTCTTGCCAAGTAAGTGTTTTATTTTCCTCTTCCATAAAATACCTCCTTATTTTATTACTCTAATATATAGTAGATTTTAAAGCTCCCCTTTTAAAACTTTTTCTCATTTTGTGTAATCACATCTATCTTCATAAGTAACCTTATTAGGTTTATGATTAAATATTTTATCTACATCAAGGTCGCTTAAATCCATATTAACCAAGTAACCATTTTCTCCTTCTTTTACAATATTTAATGCTTCAGGAAAACGAGTAAGTATTACGGGGACTCCTCTTTGTAGACCTTCAAACGCACTATAACAAAAACTTTCTGTATCACTAAGTTGTACTAAATAATCACAACCCTTAATTAACATTTTGTTTTTTGTGGATGGAGGCACTATAACAAACTCTGGTATCGCCTGTATTTCTCTTAAAATCTTTCCATCCTTAATTTGACTCAAAGAGCAACAAACAAATCATATAAATTGCTTATGAGCGGCTTTAAACTGCTTAGCCATTTCTATCATACGTCAAATACCTTTTTCTTTTGTGGCTCTAGACAATGTAATAAATACCATACCCTCGTCTGTTTCATATTCGTGGTCTAATATATTATATATAACTTCTACATCAGTTTTACAAAATGGTTGCAAGCCTTTTGCTGCCGTTTCTGATACACAAATTACCTTATCAACTCTTGCACTTTTGCTTCAAGTTAAATTAGCATAATCAGGATGATTAGCCTTCATACCACTCAAATCAGCATGTATCATTTGATATACTTTATCCGCCTTCACTCTATGTAAAATTGAGCTACCATCATAATTACCAAGAATTAATATATCACACTCAAATTGTTTTTGATTATCAATCACAATATCAGCATATTTACTTAAATTAGCTAGCTGTGCGGGCTCAATTATATTACACATAATAGTTATATTTCTATTACGATATTTTTTTACAAAATTAAATAAAAAAGTTTCTATTCCCCCAATAAAATATAAATATCCTTGATGGAAAACAACTTTTTTACCAATACGCTTTAATCCGGCCGGTTTTTTGGAAGAAATAAATTCAACATACTTTGTTTTATTACGATTTTCTCCCACAAGTTCTCTAAATCTTTCTATTGTTTCTATTGTATATACATCTCCGACCTCTCTCATTTTTACTGGATTACAAGACGTGTCTACAAATCGATGTACCACTTTTACTGTATACATTTTCTCTCCTCCTTGTTTATCCATTCTCTCTAAATATATAGTATCTACGCGACATAAAAAATAAAGAGAAGACCTCTTACGAAGTCAACTCTATAAATGTACCATCTTCTTGTTTTTTCCACACCCTGGCATTAGGTGCAACGCGGTATTCGATTTCCATTTCAGCATTTTGGTCATTACTAATATTAGTAGTTCCGTCATATGTATATAACAAAATATATGGCTCTACTAATACTTTTTTAACCCCTTTTCTTTTATAAATAACAACTACATTATTATTACCTAATCATTGAATAAACTCATTTAAATTATGAACAATATTTCTATCCATAGTTAAATAAAATCTTTGATTATCTAATTTAATATGATTGGGTTGTGTCATATCTATTGATGGGGTAAAATGTGTGCAATAAATCATATCCGTTTGTTTAATAGCATCAGACATAAATAAACTCACTACCAATACCGAATCATTACTATAAGTATTATCAATCTGCCAATTTAAAGTATTTAATAAACGTTTATATTGAGTTTTATAATATAAAACCCCGTCGTCATACAAATCCTTATACTCATCTCCAAGACTGCACAAAGGTTGCTCTTGTTCTAATATTAAATCATTATTAATACGAGTTTCTCACCATCCGGTACTAATATTGTAGGTTCCTACATTTAACAAATCTAATGGTGAAGTTATAGTAGGCTCTCCTATTTCCGGTCCTTTAATAAACTCTCCACTTCCGGCGTTTTGATAAAAAACATTGTGTTGTTTTTCATATAAACCTACTTTTCCCGTATTTTTTTGGAAACATGGAATAAAATGATATAATATTTCATCATTGGCACGGGCTATGTATTTAACTTCATATATTCTAACGTAAGACCCGCCATATTGTGAGCTTGGATTACAAATATAGGGTGTGATAGACCCAGTTCGTTTTAAATTAGTATTTTGTCCATTGATGTATACGGACCCTAACCCGTCTTGATTTCATGACGCTGTGTAAATTTGTCCTATAATAGGTGCCCCCAATGCGGTTGTACCAGCATTTCCTACACTTCATCCATTGATATAACCAGCTATTTGAGGTTTACTATTAACACCTATGACCATATTATAATCAGCATTGCTGGTACCTTTCAATTGAGTTAAACTAAATTTTACTTCTCAATATGTGTCAGCTGGGGTCGCTATCATAGGATTAATATATTGTGTACCATTAGCTTCTATATAACTTAAATTTATATAATCTCCACTTATACTATAATGACTCTCTCCATAAATTTTTAAACTCTCAATTGGCATATTGATAGCATCGGAGATAGTAATGTTGGAACCACTTGCCATTTTTGTATTTCTAATTAGTTCATATGCATAATCCGAGCTCAATGGAGCATAATCTGGTTCACCATTATATGCCCATACTTCATAATTATCTTCGCCCAATGAATCCATTCTATGTAAATCTTCTCTAAAATTCTTTTGAGGATATATCTCTTTAAAATTACTCATTAAGTAGCACCTCCAACATATATTTTTTGCCATACAATATTATTATCTCTATCATAACTTTTATAATAAAGAATATCTCCATCTATAACAAAATCAACATTATTAGGAGCTGACTCTACTGGTCCTCAATAAGCATTATGGCTTTCTGCAGTACTAACTATATCGTTCCCCCTAGGAAATCTATGATAAATAGTCGTACCAGTGCCATTAGCCTTTTGTATTTCTATTGACTTCATCTTCTCCCTCCTTAAATAAAAATAAGAGGAGAAGGACTTCCATCCTCCTCCTTAATTATTAATTCTCTTTCGCATCTTTCGCATTTAATAAACCAGATATTTGGTCAGCCATATGACTAATATAACGGTCTATTTCTTCAGGATTTTCATTTACTTTATTTTCTTGTCTATATATAATCATTAAAGCACCTATAACATATCCTGACATATTAGTTAACTTATGACAATAAACGGAACGTACTCCTCTTGCTTTTAATAATTCATATGTTCCTATATCACTATCTTTAATTTCTTCTATATCCCTAATTATGCAATGACCAGTACGGTCAATTTCATAAACAGGAAAACCTACCATAGAACGAAATTGGTTTTGAAAATCGCCAATAGCTGGTAAGCAACCATGACTAACACATTCGTTAGTAACACTTACTTTTAAGAAAGATATTGCGTTCATATCCTTCCCACCATTGTGATAACGAGCCACCATAGCACGACTTGCGCCCAAATCGGTTACGGCAGATTGTAGATATGAATTGATTGTTTTGTCAATTTGAACAGCAGTACGGTCTTCTTCTTCAGTTAATATATGACCTTGATTAGCATTTTGTAGTTGGTCTAAAATTGTTTTAAACAATTTAGTATTAATCTCGTCTTGCTTTTTGTTATTTTTAATTGTAAAATACAAAAATATACCAGCAATAACTACAAGAATACCAAGTTCTGCTATAGATTGTGCTATTGATAACCCATAATCCATTGTCATTCCTCCCTTTTAATTTTCTCTATAATATAGTATATTTCTCGATTATAAAATAAAATTAGCTTGTGGTTTTATTTTCTATTCAAGAACCTCCAGACTTAGTATAAAATTTCTTACATTTAACTCAAGTACCAGATGAATTTTTATACCATACCTTTCCTTTAACCCAGGTACCATTTACTTTAACCCATACTGTTGATTGGCCCACTGGAGTAGTAAAAGTTGCCCCTGGACCAGTAATTGTTCCTCCTAAATTAGTTGCACTAGCCCAAACTAAATATTCCGTTTGCTCAGTCAAACCAGTAATAGTTGTAGAAGAATTTGTACCCATATTAATAGAAGACCAACCCGTGGCATCTCCTATGCGAACCCATAATTCAACACAACTTCAAGTACTTCCAACTAAATCAGCAGAGCATGGCATACCGTCTTGATAATTGTTTTTTACTCCCAAAGGATAATACCAATTGCCATGACCTACTGAACCATCTATATAAGAAGAACCTAATTCTGTTGTACTTTGGCTTGTTCTTTCCAGACCTCCTCAATAATCAGAAGTCCAATCTACATGTACACTTTCATAACCTTCGACTTTATGATTAGTTGTATCATAATAATATTCATTTTGAGGAGCATTAGTTTGTTTTCATCTATTATATTGTGTACTTGAATCATTTGGATAACATAACATAAATTCAAATTTACCATTTATTTTATATGTATCGTCATCCAACAAATAAAGGCGAGAATATTTATCTGTCGTTTGAGTGTTCTTACATTCTGCTATAGTACTAAATAATACAGAGCCTTCTTTACAATTTTGATAAAAAACCCTAGCCCACAAAGAATTGTCAGATAATACCTTTAATGGCATATCATACAAATTCTTTGTAATACCTGTTTTTGGAACGTAATATAAAGTATAATTTGTAATATTTGCATTTGTGTCTCCAACCGCACTTACAGCTATTGTTGCCTGTTCGGCTTCAACACTTGAGGATGTAGGAGCATTTGTTGTAGGAACATAGACCCCAGTCAAGGCCGTAGTAGTACTACTATCTGCATTACCGGCACTATTAGTTGCTTTAACATATAATTGATATGTAGTATTAGGTTGCAACCCTGTAACATATCCTGTTGCAGTAGTCCCAAAAGATGTAGAACTATAAGTACCAGTACTATTAGCTCTATAATAAACCGTATAATCACTTAATTCTGCACCTGTATAACCAAGACTAACTTTAATCTTGTCTCTTAAAGCACGAGTAACAGAAATTGTTGCTGCAGTAGGTGCATTTAAATCTCACACAGCAGTAAAAGTAGCATCTTTATATATATCTGTCGCCAAATCATTGGCAAACGTTCCATCTGCATAAATATACCTTTCGTTAACAGTACCACCACTCGTTCCATCCCCACGATACTGATTAAATGTATAATAAGTTCTGGTAGGTTTAGTAATTGATGTAATTTGATTTAAACAAGTTGAATTACTAAAGAAAGCACTTGTTCCATAAGTATACCATACAGATGTTGTTCCACCACTACCTGGGCTTGGGTTTAATGTTAATTGAATTTTTTTAGGTGCATAAAAGCACTCAATAGATGTTGAGGATGTAAATGTATATGTTACACTACTATTTCCCGTAATATTAGTAATTTGCGCCGCACAAATATACCAAGTTACAGCTTGAGAATTATCTCCATTTATCGCATTTGCAGCAACGTGTCCAAAAGTAGAAAAAGACCCCGATGAACCACAATGAACGTCATAAACATATAAATACCAATCCCCAGTTCCTTTTTGTCCTGTTAACCATGTACTATACCCACCATCACCTATGGCATTACGATGGTCAGTAACATAATGAGTTGTAGGTATTTTCGCTCAGAACATACATCTAAATACTTGATTCGCAGAAGATGTTTGTCCCAAATAAAAACCACCACTTCCAGGGCTTGCAGTTCCACTAGCCTTCGTAATAGTTAATTTATAACCAACTCCAGAAGCCCCCTTACTTGTACTAGGAACTGTATTATCTTGAACCCTAGTAATCGTAACAGTACCATTACCAGAATTGTTATAAACACTAACTCCACCATTTCCACTTTCAAAAATACTGTCTTTAGATGCAACACCAGACAAAGGCCCTGTAGTACAATAACCAGCAAAAATATTGCCTGTTGGTGGCGTAGGGAATCCCATTGCTTTTGTGGTATTATAATTTTGTGTGTATGACTTTTGTGATGTACTACCATCGTAAGTACCACCACCAGGTCATACCGTTACTGTATAAGTATTAATTTGCCATACTGCGTATATCGTTTTCGTTGCATCTGGAGTATAAGTGGCTCCAGGTGACCAAGTTGCACTAGTAGCCGTACTACTAGCAGACCATCCTAATAATGTATATCCAGTACGAGTACATTGCGACGTTGTCGGCAAAGTAACCGAACCTCTCGTTTTTATAGAAGTTGACCATTGGGCTGTTAAAGTTGTAGTATTATTTTCACTAAAATTAGTTACCCCCGCACTCCAATTTGTACCAGTTGCACTTGATTTCCAACTACTAAATGACCAACCTACTGTATCTGAAGCCGTTTGAGAACTTTTTGTAGTACTACCGTTATTGGCATTAAAAGTAACTGTATAACCATTTTGCGAAGTATCATTATGACTAATTGCTCCAGATATAGTTAAATCTATTCCATCATATTTTGTTTGTGAACCAGGTGTGGAAGTACCACCATTAGCATTATATGATATTGTATAACTTGTTAACGCTGGGTAAGGAACATCAAATTTTTTCGTATACCCATTTGATGGATTATATGCATTCCAACCAGCGCCGATTGATAAAGTAACGTTACCAGCCCCGGTCCCACTAACCGTAGTAGAGAAAGACCAAGGTGTTACTTCTGTTTTATTTTGATAGTTTTGTGCTGGGTTATCTGTAGCATTAGCATAATATTTAGTGTTAGTTGCAGTATGAGTACTACCACCAGACCTCTGAGCCCATCTACGTTGTCCACCATACCATCCTGCTACAGAGTTATAAGTCCACTGCGAAGGAATAAAACGAATACCGATGTTACCAGAAACCGTATTACCACTACGTGTGACATTGGCATAACCACCGGCTACTTTCATAGTAATATTACCACCAGTTTTTTGACTGGTCTCGTTTACCCATGTAGCCATAAGCTACCTCACCTCCTCTCTATTATGTTGTTTGTATATAAATATCACCATTTACGCCGGTAGACGCAGATGGTGTAGATGTACCAGTATAAACAACTGGCACCAAAATGTTGGCAGTAGCTGTACTACCATTAAAAGTTGCTACGCTAGTTCCATTCTTTTGTATTGTTAATGTACCACTTGTAGCAGTAGCAGTACCGGCATTTGTAGCATAAGGTACTGTAATAGATTGTGCAGTACCAGAACTAGGTGTTAATGTTATTTTATTATTTGTGGTATCTGCACTTAATGTATAAGTTGTATCAGTAGTAACATACCCCTTCCCTTCAACGAACGCAGCAACTGCCGCACTTGTAGGTAAATTTGTAGAGGTACTTGCTGCAGATATTGATGTATCTACTGCCTTGGCACTAGCTGCAGCTAATGTATATCCATTGTATGTTTTATTGGTTAATGCTTGAGTATCACTTAAATTAACAACCTCTTTTGCATTACTATATAATTTTCCACCACTTGCATAACAGTTTACGTTTGAATATGTTTGTGGATTAGCGGATTGCTCAGTAGCTCCTGCTAAATAAATTTTACTTGTTGTATTTGTTGTACCTGTAGTATTTTTAGTATCGGATGATGAAACTTCTGCTCATTGACCATCACCACGTAAATATTTAGCTTGGTCTCCAGAACCTGGAGCAGGAACTACACCAGCACTACCAGCCGTACTTGCTGTAGCACCAGCCATTACATTTGCTAATGTGATATATCCACTATCATTATTCCAATAACTGATATCTGTTGGTTTATTTAATACACCAGACCATTCAACGCTATCAGCAGTTCCACCACCCGTAGCACTTAATACTCCAGTAGTTGAATCTATAGTTAAACCAGAACCAACCTTAATACCACCCAATGTGCCATTTATACCAGTACCAGCAACTGGTAAAGTATAAATAGTATCTTGGGTAGTAATTGTTCCTGTTGTATTATCTGCTCTAGTATATGTAATTACTCGTCCACTTACACTTAAAGCACTAATAGTATTTGGTTTAGTTGAATATGTATCAACTATAGTATTACCTGAACCATCTTTATTAGCTTTATCTACAGTACCACTAATCGTTTTCGCCACCGTAATAGTACCATCTTGAGCAATTTGTACAGCTTTAACTTGTGTAGCAGCATTAGAGTTATCAGTATATAAATTCAAATAATTTGTATTTCCCGTTCCAGTTCCTATATATTTAAGACTAAAACCATAAGCCCCTAAACCAGTATCAGTTTGGTCAGAAGAGTATACGCGCATTAACGTTGTATCTTTATTATTACTTCCTATATGAATAAAGGTAGAGCCAGTTGTATCATTATATTTTAACTCGCCCGTCATAGTGTCACCAGCTTTCTTTACATACTTATCAGTAATAACGTCTCCAGCTCCGTCTTGTGTAGCTTTGGTAGCCGTATCTGCATTTCCTGTTAAATTAGCCTTAATAGTAGCGGGCAATTTCAAATTAACGGCTTGCGACCCATTTACAGCAACCGTAACCGCTGTTCCAGTACCATCACTATTAACTATACCTATATTACGAGAAGTACCTCAATTCGCAGTAGTAATATCTGCACTGCCATCAAAATCAGTGCCATTAATTTTTTTAGCAGCGGCCAATTTAGTAGCTGTAGCAGCATTACCAGTAATATCGTCAGCAGCTGTAATAAAGCCACTATCGTTTGTTATATCACTTGTCTTAGTAGGAACTATTATATTAATAGTTTTATCTGCAGAACCATTAAATTTATCCCCTACTTGAGTACCATTCTTTTGTATTGTTAATTCTCTTAAAACCACAACTCCAGTAAAACCATTTACTGAATTTACATCAGATGGATTACATAAAACATATGTGCTGCCACTCCAACGATATTGTTTATTTTGATAACTACCAGAAGACATAATGATATAAATCTTACCTTTTTCTGGTGTTAAAGCAGCTCCTCCATCTGTAAGTGATAACCATGTGCTTGATAAAGCAGTGGCTCCACTTCTTATATATGCTTCAATTACATCATCTACATAACTTGGTAATTGAGCAGTAGGAACCTTAGCATCTCCATCTAATGTAGCAACACCGTTAGCTACACCCTTTTGGCTTAAAGGCACATAATTACTAAACTTATCATTTAAGACTTTACCTTGGTAGGCATCTAAAACTCCCTTACCAGCTTGTGAAGTCGTAACGTTATTTTGAATTTTATATTTCCCATTGTCCATTAACTCTTGCAAAGTGACGCTATTGCTATCTACTACAGCAGCTGCATTTGTAAATGGTACAAATGGTTGTCTATCTTCGTCTCTAAGCATTTTAATTGGATATGTTGCCATCGTTATCCCTCCTTTTTTGATTATTTCTCTATATATTTAGTATCTTTCGACACCCTAAAATAAAAAGAGAGGGGATTCCCTCCCCTCTTAGTGTTCATTGTCGTTAAGCTTTCATTGACCATTAACCTTAATGTATAATTTCTTAGCCTTAACTCATGAACCATTCACTTTTATATATGTTTTACCTTTTACTCATTGACCATTTATCATTCTTCTAATTTTTGCTTGGTCAGCAGGTGTTTTAATAACCGTACTTGTCGTAGCAGTAGTATCAGAAGCACTAACACTTGTATGTATGGCTTTAACTTGGACCGCCATGGTATAAGTTGTTTCTTCACTTAAACCTGTCCAATTATAAACATTGCTTGCTTGATAAGCCGTCCACGTTGAACCACCATCTTTGCTAAAACGATAATTTAATGTTCTTGAAGGACTTACTGAAGCAGTTACTGTAGCCGTACAAGTAAATGGTAATAAATTTGTTATTGTAAAATTACTAATACTAGGATTGTTTAAATTTGGTGAAAAAGTATAAGTTGTACTTGTTGAAGTACCACCAGCATTAGTTGCTGTAAAATATAATTGATAATTTGTATCACTATCTAAACCAGAAATTGTTCTTGTTGTATTAGTACCATAATCTACAGTTGTATAACTACCACTAGTTCCTTTTCTATAATATAACTTATAGTTAGTAATAGCAGCATTTGTATCTCCTGTTGCAGATAATGTAATATTCATACTACTTGTTGTGGCCGAAGCTCTCGTCATAACAAGATTGCTAGGTGCGTTACATGTAGTTGTAAAACTACCAGTTTTAGCAGTAGAAGTCTTACTAAAATTATCGGTTACGGTTGCACTATAATAATATGTCGTATTAGGACTTAAACCACTCAAAGACCAAGAGGTCGCAGTAGAACCATAACTTGTAGATGTTCCATATTTAACACTTACAGAACTTTGAGAAGCATTAGTATCATAAGTAATATTAGGGCTTAATGTTGCTGCAGTTCGTGCTCGTGTAACAGTAATACTATTTATTAATGGAACCTGTCCATCTAAACTAAATGAACCAGATGCACTACCGGTTTTACCCCCATTGTTTGATATGGCTGCACTTCAATTATATGTAGTATTATTTTTTAAACTACTAAAAGTAGCTGGGTTAGTATTACTTTGAGTAGAATTGTTGCATGTTACTGAATAACTACTAATAGTTGCATTATTACCAGCCGTCATTGATAAAGTAAACTTCGCACTACCATCACTACCTCCTCTAGAAGCAGATGTTTTTGTAATTGAAGCAGATATAGTAGGAGACCCAATTTCTGGGATAGTAATTACTAATGTAGCCGTCCCTTTTCTGTAGCCGTATTGTCCACCTTCTGTATTCCAACGGCTACTACTCCATCCTGCATTAACTAATTCCTTAACATACAAAGCTATACTTTGGTTAGATACCACATTATCTTTAGTTCAAGTTCCAGAAGCTAAATTTTGACCTAATTTATAACCTGTATATTTAACATAATAAGAACCATTCGATGTAGCATGTCTATCAACCACAGCAGTACCACCAATAGATGCATAATAACCTGCCACATTTCAACGGCTAGTGTTACTTGTGCTGCTGTCATATTGTGCCGACCTAAATTCTACTGCCCAAGGAACAGATAATTTATGGGTACTGGCATCTCACGTTACATGCTCATTAGAACCAGAAGCTATTTTTAATCGCAAATATTGATAAATATTTCCAGTACTTTTATATTGAGCGGTATCTACCTTACTAGGAGTAAAACTAACATTAGTAGCCATAAGTTACTTCACCTCCTAACCTTCTATTAATATATACAAGTCTCCATCCTTACTACCAGATACGGTAGTTGGCGCTGAAGTACCATAATATGTATTAACACCTTCTGCCTTGATTTGAGCAGTAGTATTTGATTTAATTTTCGAAGCAGTCCATAAAACTTGATTTGACGTACCACTATCATTTACTGTATATGTGTTTTGTAATTTGTTGGCAGTTAAAGCTACATCTGCGCTATCGGCACGAGTTGCGTATTTAACTCTCTTATCAACCGTACTATCAACGTAATCTGATATCAACATATAATTATTTAATGGCGCTGAAGCAAATTGCAATTTATAATTATTAGAGCCATCTTTACCTAAAGTAATCATCTTACCTACATTATTTTCATTATATGTAACATCTGTATCACTTAAGTTAGCAAAACTAGATGCTCCACTACCAGCCACATTTGCATTAATAGTAGCTCTACCATCTGTAACCGTAACGGTTAAATTATCTCCAAAATTCCATTCATTAATTTTATTCCAATCCGTTTTTGCTACGAACGATAACCAATAAGCAGTCTCTACAGCAGAACCTGCCACTGCAGTTATTGTTAAACTTGTTTGTGTACTACTTGAAGGTAACTTATAAGTTAAAGTATTTGAACTAGGAGTATAAGTTAATATAGTATTCGCTACCATTGAAGCAGTACCAGTAAATTTATATGAACTATTATTATATGTAAAATAATATACATGCGAAGTTAAACCACCTGCAGGAACTGTATATTGATATTTAATAGCACTTGTATCTTGTGTAGTTGTTCCACTGATATAAGGACCTTGTGAACCACTATTAAATACTTTATGATAATGATATTTAACTAAATCATAAACATTTGTACCCAATGTAGTTTCTTCATAAGAAGCTGGATAAACTACTGTACCATCTGCTAAATGTTTTAAAGTAATACTTTTATCTATTGGAACAAATGTAGATTGGTCAACACTTGTATAACCAGATGCATCCATCGTAGATACCCATACAGGCAAATCAAATACACCTTTATCTCCATTTGAATTAGTACCATAATATTGGTCCGCAGTAGCACTATCTAAAGCAGTAAGATTGTCAGCGTTCAATGCCCTGTCTACTGCACCAGCATATAAATCTGGTCTAGCAGTTGCATTTACGGCGAATTCACTTCTTAATAAGAATTGACTTGGGTCAGTTTGACCAACACATTCAATTGTTGCTACTCTATTAGCCGTATCAACACTAACATTAGCTCCAAATGTATAGAATTTTAATGCAGTTACGTCACCTAAATTAGTTGTACTACCTGGGTTAGAACTACTTCCTCCTATGGTTTGAATATTTATATCTTCTAATTTTTTATTTAATTCACTAATTGTGTTTTCAGGCAATCTATCTGAACGAATACGTCTTTCTTCTTCTGGTGTAACAAATATTTTTGTTGTACCAGTTAATAATTTAATATCATCTGTTGAAAGATTGTGTGGATTAACAACAGTATGTGTTGAGGCATTGTCATTAGCTGAAATAGTATTCATATGGTTTTTAGAAGCAATAACATCTGTATTTTGACTAACTCTAGCTTGAGTAAACCATAAATTTGTAGTACTTCCTAAACCATTGCCTTCATCTATATCTCCGGTTTTTAATACTATAGCTTTCGCTTCATCTTTATTGGCTGTATCTCCTAAACGGTAACCATTAACTGTAGTGCCTTTATAAACTTTGTTTTGTTCATTTCAAGTTATACGAGTTTCATGGTTTGCTAATAATGTATCCATTGCATCTAATCTATCTTCTGCATGGAATAATCTATATCTAACACTTTGTTGATATCTTTGTTTAGCGTTATCATATGGGTTCCAAATTTCAGTTTCAATAGTATTTAAACGAGTAACAATATCATTAATATCTAGTTGGTCGGCCATTTGATATCCAGCTATATTGCCATAATTTCTTGCTTCAGAAACTGTGGTAGTGACCGTTTCTAAATCATTATCTCTTATATATTTTTGAGGTATTGCAAATTTATGTCTAGTAACGGCTGAAGGTAATACCCCTATTGAATATAAGTTATTATAATTTTCACTTTGTAAAGCATTTAAATCAAACTTAATCATAGAAGGTGTTGTATCACCTGCATCACCACTATATATTCTAAATAATGTATCGGCAAACTCTGGGCTAATTGTACCAACTTGAGCCAAGCGTCCCATTGTGAAGAATTGACATTTGTCTGCCGCCATGGCATCAAAAGGTTCTCCAGGTTGAGTACCTAAAACAACTCTTGTTGCCTCAACATAAGGAAATTCAACATCTAATCCAAACGTTGAGTTAACATTTGAAATGGCATCTGTCATAGAGTTATACAACACATTACCATAAACCATAAAATTTTGCCCATTAGGCGTAACTAAGTGTTGTTGTATAGTATAATAACCTTCGGGTACATCCGCCAAAGCTGTACCATTCCAATATTTATTATGAACCAAACCGGTTTTATACTCTAAATTATAATTTAAACCATTGACTGGTATAATATAAATCAATGTTCCTACCGGGTCTTCCCCATCCAAATGTTTTAAATCAAAATTACTTCCATTATCAGTGTCAGCTGGGAAATCGTCTGTTTGACCAGTAGAATAATTAATACCCTCGTCATAATAATAACCTTCATGACGAGCAACTTTATTATCATGTGTTGAAGAAGCAGAAAGATTTAATCCTGATGCTTGCCCACCGTTTAATAAGAAATTACCCCTGTCTGCTGTATAAGCGATATCTGGTAATGTATAAACACATTCTGGTACTATATGATTTAAACTATCTGCTAAAAATGTACCAATAAATACATGGTTTACATCATCTGTTGCAGGCATACCTGGGTTAATTGTATAATCACCAGTACAGTCTACATAAATAGAATAAGCATTACCACCAGCAATCGAATCACTTGTATTTATTTCGGTGGCATCAACTTTATACATTCCTTTTAAATATCTACCATCACCCTCTTTGTTTTTGAAATAAACGAGCATAGCAGGCATTTGTAAGATATTAGTTGTGCCATCTTTTAAAACCATTGGCCCCTCTAGAACAACGGCTCCTGAATTTAAAAACCCTTGTCTGAATGTTTGACCAATATCCATTATTTTATGTCATTGGTTATCTGTTTTTGAATAACGATAAAATTCACCACTTGATACAACATAACATACTTGACCATCTAGTGGGTCAGGTACAGAATTCATATCAGTGATTGTACTTACTACCCCATTTTCCTCTGGGAACACTAAGTTAACATTAGCCATGCTTATAGCATTTAATAATCTTCTAAAGTTCTCATTAAGTGGAGAGGAAACTATAGGGCCACCTATTCTAATAAAATCTTGCATCTTAGTGCACCTCCTATAAATATCTTGGTTGTAGCTCTGCACTCAATGTGAATGCATCTACACTGGAACCAGTACTTGTAGTTCCATTTGTATTTCTATAATTAATATTTTGTCCCGTAGTGATTGTCAATACGTCTAATTCTACAATCGTAGCACCAAACATACGATAAACTGTTTTCCAATCACCGTATTTGTCTCTGAAATCATCTTTATTATCAAAATAATTGGTTTCTTTTCATTCGCCTGGTCCACCAGCACTCTTAAGTACTCAAATGTACCATTGGTTATCTTTTACACACACATCCCCTTCATTAGCAGATTGTGGTAAATCCCCATTATTAATTTCTATATAATTAAAAGCAAACCCAGCAGGTCGTAAAACAACCCCACTACTAATCGTAGGAGCTGGTATATCAGCGGTATATACATTACTGTCTAGTGTCAATGTATTGGCTGATAAATCTACCGATTGAATTTTACTACCTCCATTACTATTACAACAGAAATATCTACCTATCATATCTTCATTTACTTTTAAAACTAATGGATTTATAGAAACTACATTATTTTCAATATAAAAACTATCATATTCTATTAAGTCTGTATTTTCCATATCACGAACTCATGTTTCTGGTATTTCTATAACATCTCCAAAAGGATTAATGCTCATAGCCGTACCACTAAATCTTCCGTAATATATATTGCTGTCTTCGTCCTGTAATATTTGACCTACAGTATCTACAATTATGTCACCCACACAATTACTTATATCTATTATTGTAGAGCTTCCTGTGTTTGCATTGTTAAATTGAATATAACTATGGTCTGCAAATGTGCCATCATGCTCTATTAGATATTTAGGTGATGTAGTAGCACTACCAGGATTATACATAGGTATTAATTGACCATTTGCATTTGCTGATATATCCCACACGCATTTAGGGCTCATGTCTTTATATAAAAGTCCACTATTGTAATAATAATCAACTCCATATATAGTTTTTGCATCATAAATTAAGTCATCTCTATAATATGCTAAACCATATCCATATGCAGAACCAACTGTCTCAAAGGTAACTGTAAAACTACCTGTATAAACAACGTCCCCTTCAGCATAATCTCCTAAAAAAGAGTGTTGAGGTGTCTGAATAGTAGTTAAAGGGTAAGCACCCAAAGTTGAAATACTAACAACCTTAACTAAATAATATTTGTAAGGTTGGTCTGATAATATCAGCCTACCAACTTTACGAGGGCTTAACCAACTTCTCATCCTATCATATTCAGAAGAAACAAGGTCATGACAAAAACAATTAAATTGAAATTGTTGTCCAGTAATTTGTGTGCCATAATAATACTTACCATCATAAGCAGGAACTTCTAATTTACTATCAGAAAACATTGGTTCAATATTAAAAGTATATACTGAACCACTGGTAACATTATAAATTCCCATATTGGCACAATCTTTGCCGTCAAATATGAAAGTTGTAAACAACTCACCGGCTTTAACTGCTCTCATTGCCATACTTTTCCCTCCCATTTCTTTAATCTCTCTAACAAATAGTAGTTAGAAAACTATAAAAATAAAAAGACGAGGAGCTTATCACTCCTCGTTTTATAATGTGTTCTTAAAGCTATTGATTTTAATACCAGTTTGATTACCAATTTCTTTAAACTTGTTAACAAACATGTTAAATGCCACTTCACCATCTTCAGGAGATGACATTGAAGCCACATTAAATGAAATATTATCTATAGCAATTGAACTTGAACCTCCAGTCACAGTATTGTTTGTAAACACTTTATCCAATGCATCTACAAATTTAATAAAATGTTGAGTTTGTAAAGTGCTTAATACCATTTCTGGGTTTTGTGGTGTACCATCAACCCACGCAGGTCCAGTAGAATCAACTAAACCACCACTAGCATATTTCTTTAATGTACCAATAGAATATTTATTAGAAGTTGTTGAAAATGTATTTAAACTATTAGGTTTAACACTTGTAGTTTTTGTTGATGATTTTTGAGCTTGCCACATAGCTTTAACAGTTTCGTTTTTTGTTGGTTTGTATGTATAAGAACCCATTGTACAGATGCCTAATGATGGTATATCCCAACCAGTAAATTTATAACCGCTTCTTGTCAAAGCAGGTAGTGTAAGACTATCACCTTTTTTAACATATTTAACTTGGCAAGCTGTACCAGTATCTAATTCAATAACATATGTTGTAGCACCATTTCCTTTATTATAATTTTCAACAGTGGTTTTCTTTTTAGTAGTATTACCACTACCGCCTCCGCCACCACCACTTACTCTTGAAACAGCGCTATTAACAGCATTTGATATTGCACTACTTGTATCACTTTGCCAACTTTTAATAGTTTGAATAATTTCTTTACTATTTTTACTCATACCATTAATTAAACTTTGGTCTAATGTTTTAATTTGCTCACGAGTAGAACCTATATTTTCATATACATCAAATATGGTTTTACCATTCTGCAAACCAGACATATAAGTTTGGTAATTCGTATTTCATTCATCTAATAATTGTCTACGTTGTAATTCAGACGAAGTGTTTCATTCGTTTGTTTGTTTCAATAATTCTTCAAGACGCTCGTCATCTAACATAATTGATTCATCTAACCAAGTAAACAACCAATCCATGTTTTCTCATAACTCATCAAATTCTTGTCTTAAAGCTTCTTGTTCATCTGATAGTTTTTCAGAAATATCGTCTAACATTTGAGAATATTTATCTTCCGCTATATCATCAAGCTTATCTTGAATATCTTTTTGAGCCTTGATAAACGCTGTATCAGATGCTCCTGATGTATCCATCATCGTACGTTGTAAATTAGTTTGTAAACCAGAAATAGCTTTTGCGTTTTCTTGGTCTTTTCTAGCTTGCTCACGAGCCTTACGTAAATCCTCAATAGCCTCTTTTTCTCTGTCTATCGCTTCAAGTTTTGTATCTAATATCTTTTGATAAATCTCTTTAACTGCATTGGCAGCTCGATTTTCCATATCCACATATTTATCAACCATTTCTTGTTGTAAATCTATAACCTTCTTTAAATATGCTATGTATTTATCAAAATCATCTTGTAATTCTTTAAACATCTCAGTATAAGTTTGGTATACATCATCTGCTTTTTGTTTAAGAGTAACTTCACCATCTTTGGCTTTGTCTTGTAAATTAATATACTTTTCTCAATTTATAATAATTTGTCCAAATTGGTCAAAATCAAATACCCCTTCTAAACCTTCAACCGTACCAATGAAATCTTTGTAACCGTTTGTAAATTGTTTTTGTTCACTAACTAAAAAAGCATATTGGTCTAAAAGGTCTTCATTATATTTAAGGCGTTCTTGTAATAGTTGCCCATACTTCTCGCCTTGAGAAACTTCAGCATAAGTATCTAATGTACTTAATCTATGTTCTAACATTTGAATACGATTTAATATGTTATATATTTCTTTTAATTGACCTATATAAGTATTGATTTTCTCTTCTTTTGAAGAACCTGAGTCTTTACCAGCACCAAACTTCGATAAATCAGAATTATATAAACTTTCTAGCATACTAATTTCAGCATTTGTAATTTCTAATGTTTTATAATATTTCGCTTTAGTATTTTCAAGTTTATCAATATAATCATTAATATCTGCACGCAAATTGCTTAAATTAGTTAATACCATTTTCGCACCAGACATTTTAGTATATTTGCCCCAATCTATTCCAGAGTTTGAATCAAATCCTGACCAAGTTCCTTTTGTTTTTCCTTGAGCCGTCTTATATAATTCATCTACATTAGCCGTACCATCACGAACCGCTGTGTAATAAGCATTCCATGCTTTGCTAACATCTGCTAAGTTATTAATAATAGTCGTTTTCCAAGTGTTGTTATTATTAACATCGTTTTGATAATTAGTCAAAATATTCGCTAATGAATCGTTCATACTACTTTCAACAGCTCCATTAGCTGAAGCCACTACATCAGCATATTGAACTTGTCCATCTCCCATACCTTCTAAAGATGCCAACACAGCTTTTGCTCCTTCAATCTGAGCATCTATATATGCAATTTCTGTTTCTGTAGTCGCCTTACTTGCTTTTAAATCAGCAATCATACTAGCAATTTTGGCTTTAGTCTGAGCTTCTTGTATGGCTCTTAATGAATCCAACGATTTGCCGTTCATGGTAATCATACCATTATTTGCATCATAAGCTAAATCTAGGTTATGTAAAGCGTCAATCATATTATCAATATATTTAGGACCATCCTTCATTTTACCTAGCGCAGATATATCCATATTATCCAATATATCGGCTAAATCCATAAATGTATCTAAACTGATTGCACCTTTATTATCTTTGAATTCTTTAACAATACTGTTCATTGAACGAAGACGTTTACTAATATTATCTAATTCATCACCAATTTGAGTAAATGATTTAGTACTAGTAAGACTTAAATTATTAAACGCTTCATCTAAAATCTTTTGCCATTGTTCTCTAATTTCATCACTCATTTCAGAACTATGTTGTTCATAATATTTGGCTAAATAATTATATTTATCACCATTTGTTTCAAGACCCTCTAATCCTTTAAGGGCTTTTTTCAATGATTTAGAATAATTTTCTGCATCTTCTGCACCCATGCCAGACAAATCATATAAACTTTCAATATTAGCTAAATACGCTTGAGTTCCAGCAGTCAAACCTTGCATTGTTTCTGCTACTTCATTTTGTGCTTTTACCCATTTTTCTGCATCTTTAGTATCTGCTAACATAGAATTTTGTTTTACAACTTCTTCAAGAACTTTCTTCTTTTCTTTCTCTAATTCTTTTTTTCTTTTTTCTAAAGCTCTACGCTTTTTATTATCTTCGCTGTTATAAGCTGCAATTGCTCCACCAATGCCTAATAAACCTGCAACACCTAAAGAAACCCATCCTATAGGATTCCAACCATTAGCTGCTCCAAACGCTGCGGTACCAGCAGCAGCTGTTCCCAATACGCCAGCAGTAGTACCGGCTACATTAGTACCAGTCGCAGCTTTACTATATTTGTCTATTTGCTTATTTAAATTGTTAATACGTTTGTTGTAATACGAACCGTCTACCTTACTTTGCATTTCATTAACCTTGCCATAAAATTCAAGTAAACTTTTATTTTCAAACACTGTATTATTAATGCTATCTACTAATAAATCTCATTGGTCACTAGTTAACTTATTTTTAGCATCCCAATTATCATAGAAATTACTTAAATGATTTTGAACATCATCAAAAGACATATTTTCTAAATTAGTCTTTAAGAAATCAATTTCACCATAAAGTTCATTTCAATCTTGACCTTTCAAAGCACTTTGTAAATCACTTTCCATCTTTGTTAATGAATTAGCCAAACCGTCACCTAAATAACTGTCTGCATTATTTTTCAATTCATTCATCATACTTGTTTTTAAATTAGATGAAAAAGTTTTAGCCATATTAGCTGATACGTTCCTTGTTGTATCTGTTAAATCATCGTCTATGCCTTTTAATAAACTTTTATAAGAAGAACCCGTTGTTTTAAATAACTGCTCTAAATATTCTCCAGCAGTATTACTATTAAATAAACCAGAAAAACTATCAACCATACTATCTACTTCTTGAGTAGATAATTCTTTCATTAATTTTTCTTTTTCTGCATATTGCTCTTCAAGTGCATCATTAACTTCATTAATATTAATAGCAAGATTACCATAGGCATCCGTCATAACATCAATACCATAAGTATCTGCCATTTCTTGGACGATTGAATTAAATTCTTTTTGCTCGGCTGCCGTCTTAACAACCTTGCCGCTTAATTCATCATATCTTTTCTTTAATGTTTCTGTGGCTCTAATACCAGTATTTATATTATTTAATGATGATAATTTATTATTAACTTTATTAACGGCATCAGTAATTTTTTTCTCTAAATTTTTGTCTCAGTCTTGGAAAGTTTTCACCAATTGATATCCTGCGGTAATAGCTGAAACTGCAGCACCAATATAATTACCTTGTAAACCTTGCCCAACAGCATTTAAAGCACTACCGGCTCCCCCTAATAAACCAGATGTATTAGCATCACCAGAAGCTAATCCTAAAGAACTTAAAGCCAAACCTCCAGCAGAAAGCATTGAACCAGCTTTTTGTCTTTTTGTCATAACTTTTGCTTCTTCTATTCTCTTTCTTTCAGCTGATAAATCAGAACCCTGATTCTCAGCTTGATTAATTTGATTTTGTAGTTCTAGCTGTTCTTGTTTTAATTGGTTAATCTTATCCTCATTTTCCTTGGTTTGATTTTCAGGATTTTTCATTTGCTCTTCTAGAGCCATAATTTCTTGTAATTTTTGTTTATGTTGTTCGTATAAAATATTTAATTTAGTGTTATTTTCTATTAATTGTTTAGAATTATCATCTAATGCTTTTTTCTTTTCTTCTTCAGAGGTAAATTTATTTTTACCACTAAACATAGCAGCAAAATCTTTAACCTTATTTACAATAGGAGCTTGTAATTCCTTTAATTTTTTACCAACCGCAGCTATTGCTAATGATAATAAAATCATAGGTTTATTACCACTATTAACTAAATTAATAAGTTTTGTTAAAGCATCTATAATTCCTTTAAATAAATCACTACTTGCTAAATTGGATACAAATTCTTGCCATGCAACTTTAAATTGTTGTAATTTTGATTCAATCGAATCCATTGCTTTAGCATGCATCAATGCTTGCATTCCTGCACTATTTGCACTTTCATCAGCCAATTCTTGAACTCTTGCCCAGTTTTGCATTAATGTGATAAAACGAGATTGTTGACGAGTACCAGCTATAATTGTACCTAAATAAGCCTGTGTATTTCTATCTAGTTGATTCCATTTAGGCCCTAACTCATCAAAAATTTCTTCTAGGTCTCGTAATTGTCCCGATGTGTCTCTTAGTGCTATACCAACACTATGTAAAGCAGTTTCTACGGCGTTAACATCAACGTTATCCTCTGTATTTTCTCCAGTTTTAATTTGTTGCATACGAGAGAATATTGTTTTTAAAGAAGTACCTATGTTTTCTGGTGCTTCACGAGTTTTCTCTTCCATTGTTGCGATATAAGCTAAATAATTATCCATACTTACACCAGCTTGGTTAGCCTGTGCAGCCGCTTTACTAAACGCTGTAGACAATTCATTAATATCTGCTGCTGAAGATGCAGCTACTTGATTAAATTTATCTGCTACACTAGCAGCGTCTTCTGCAGCTAAACAATAACCATTAACCGCAGCTGTTAATTTATCTGCAGCATCTGTCGCATCAATACCAGCTACTTTCGCAAATTGTGATGTGACTCTTGTCATCTCTAATACTGCATCAGTATTTAAACCTTGTTGATAGAACAATACAGCAGATTTAGTTACGTCATCTATAGACATACCGGTATTTTTAGCCATATTAATAAAACTATTTTGTAATTTATTAACTTGCTCTATATTTAAACTACTAACTACATAAATTTGATTTAAAGCACTATCTAATGATTTATAAAAATCAAACGCACTTCTTGCTAATTCTTGAAAGCCTCTAACTACTGTAGCAGCTGTAAAAGTAATACCAAATTGAGCAAATATTTCTCGAATAGTACTAGAAGCCTTGGCTAATTGTTCGGCTTCTTTTGTACTCCTACTTAATTCAAGTTCATATTGAGGAAGAATTTGGTCTCCCGCTTGTGTCAATGCAGCATTTAGACTTTCTACATCTGTCAAAATAGCCATGTTTTGTTTATGTATTTCAGGAGTGATAGCCATAGATGTAATTTTTTCTATTTGTTTTTCCAAATATTCTGCACTTGCCTCAACTCCACCTTTACCAGTAGAGGCTTTAGCTTCGTCGTTCAAATCGCTCATTTTTTGAGCTTGAGCGGTAATTTGTTTATATAATTCTAAAACACGTTTTAATTTAGTTTCATCTAAACCAAAACTAGTCATTCACTCTTTTTGACCAGAAGTAAGCGACTTTTTATCTCCTTTACGTCTAGATAATTCAGATAAAGTTCGTTTAGACATATTATAATCTATACCAAATTCATCTTGTAATTTTTGGATAGCTGTATTTTGTCTTGTTTGTGCTCCTTTCTTCGCGGAAGCTAATTTATTAATATCTTCTAATTGTTTCTTTAATGCTGCTAAATCTTTTAAAGCTTGTTTATTTTCAGCACTATTAAACATTTCTTGAAAACTTTTCTTTAAATCTTGCGAAAACTTTAAACTCTCTTGTAATCTAGCATTCATGGTATTAAAGAAAGTTGTATATTGTTTAGGGCTTAAACCTTTTTTACTTAAACCTTCAGACATTTTATCTAAATTAGAAAATACTTCTTTAAACCCTTTGCTCAAATTGGTAGCTAATTGTTTAGAAAAACTTGAATCCAAATTTAACTTTTGGGTTGTACTTTGTAAATCTTTCACCAATTTGGTAGTATCTGCTAAAAAAGATACATCTATTTGCATTTGAGCTTGCACTTTCTTACCATTCATCTTCCTCCCTCCTTACAATGTATTTAAAAAGCAATGCTTTTATTCAGCATTGCTTTCTTCTTTTTCTTCTTCTATTTTATTTTTTTCTTCTTGTTGTTTTTCTTGATAATTTCTTACAAAAGTTTCTAATTTAGAATTAACATCATCAACTTTTTCTTCCATTATTTCTGTTCTTCTATCGAAAGCCATTTCGGCTATTTTGGCTGTTTCTTTTAGGGCTTCTTTTTTATCTTCGTCACTTAAAGTAGCCATAGAAGTTAAGAATGCATCTATCATTCCTATAACAGAATGTTGATTATCCCAAATCTCTTTACATCTTTGTAAAAATAACTCTCTTACTTCTTTATATAAAACATTGTATTTTTCTTCCTTTATTAAATTCATGAAAAAAGGTTCTATATCCTCTACCATTACAGCGGTTAAGTCTCTTGTATCTTCATTACATAAAGCAATTAAATCTTCCTCTATTAAATTATCTACAAAAGCCATAATTAAATATAGGTCTTTTTCAGTTTGTAAAACTCCTTCTCTCCCTGTTATTAAACCAGAAGCTTGTAATAATATATTGTGTTTAAGTATTAAAGATTCGGTATTAATATTTTCTTTTAAAGTTAACTTCATATCTTTTCCCTCCTACATCTGTTTCATGTTTCCATACCAAAGCCAATCTTTGTTAAATGCTTTCCCTATAGCAGTTTTATTATTTTTATTACTAATAACTTTGGCATTATTAATAACCTGGTCTTCCAAGTCAAATACTACTTGTGATGACCACATTCCTTTATCTTTAAATATATAAATTAAAATTTTAGGTTGTTTTTTACCTATTTTATAAATCTTAGTAGCCGACTGGGTGTCTCCTTTCTCTTTAGCTTCCTTAGCCTTCATATAAGCTCTAACCCAAGCATCATCCCCCTCAAAAGATATACTTTTAGACAAACCTCTATGGACTTCATTAATAATTTGTTGTTCTAAATTATGTATATTATCAAAATATTGACCCGTCCTACTAATGATTTGACTTCTATCGTTTGAATATTTAGCATCTATTAATATTGGTATCTTTATCCCATGAATAGTAAAAGCAATGTCACCATGTCTTTTTTCAAAACCAACTCCCTCAAAATCAAATTTAGTTCTAACCGTAGGCAAAACATTATAACTACTTTCAATATTTAAAGGGGATTCTTTTAATGATTGTAATAACAATGCCTCAAATATTACACCATTCTCCTCTTCGTCGGTTAATTCTTTCCCAGAACGCCTAAAAGATTCTAGTGTTTTATCATAATATTCTTGCGCATATTTACTATCCTCTTGCATAAAAATATTATGCATTCAATACTCATTACTAAGACCTCCAACAGTGTAATACATATCCATTGGTAATAAATATAATCTATCTTCTGATATACCCAACTCTTTGCTCAAATCTCGTCTGAACGAGGCCTCATATCCCTCCAATATTTGAATATAAGTATCAATGATTTCTCTAATACGATTTTCTAAATTACCCATTTTCAATCACCTTCTCTATTGCCTCTCCAACAGCCTTTATAATTTTTTCATCTTCTTTTTTTTGGAGTTCTAGCATTCAATTAGTATATTGTTCTGGATTTAATTTTTTAAGTTGGTAATAATTAAAATATCGTTTATCTCCGACTGGTTGATATTGACCAGGTCGTTTCCCATTTGGATATTCCCCAGATTGTTTAATAGACTTAACATTAATAGCCTCTTCATAATAATGATTTGGGTCTGCTCCATAAGGTAATTCATATTCATACAAAATCCCTTGACGCCCTAATCTACGTACTGTTAATGTTCTATCTACTTTTGCATTCCAATCATTTATAGTTCATCTTGCCATACTAAATCACCACTACTTTAGCTATATCTTTATTTAATTCTTCTCCTTGGGCAACTGATTTAATACGTATAGGTGTAAATGATGCTTTAGAACTATCGTTAATAGATAATATCATATCAGTATCTACCTGTACCTTATCACAATGAATATATACCGTATGTTTATCATCATTTTTTAAATCTACGGCATCAATATAAATATCCATAGAACAAAAAACATTATTATGTACCTGTTTAATAGTAGAAACAGTTAAAGCATCTACCATATAATTATAAGCTATAAAATAATTTTCTCCTTCTGCAGCATCAAATATGTGCACATACCATTGTTTAGGCTCTGTATCCGATACGCAAAATTCATAATCTTCATTAGATAAAAGAACATTTTCATTATCTTCTATTCTATATAAATAAATACTATCATTACCTGGGCTCATCTCAGGTTTAGCTGACAATTTTAAATAACCTTGAGCATCAGCACTTAAATATTCGTTCCCTCTTATTTTAGTACGCCCAATATTCTCATCATTTAAACCATAAATATAACCCCATAAAGCATATAAAATTGAACCCTCATTTATTACAAAATCAATTTGATTAGTAATACCAGCTGTTCCTATATGCCCTTGCGCATCATTGGCCACAACTGGCTTAGAAACAAAAGATAAATTTGATAAAGCAGGATTATTAATTATCATAACTGGTTCTCCCACTTCAAAATCTCCATATTCTACACCCTTTTCTTGTGGATTGATTCTATTTTGTCTAATTACGGCACCCTCAGGCTTACTTAAAATAATTTGAGAAACTTCTTGCATTCTTAATTGTTCTAGCATATTATCGTTCCTCCTCTAAATAATAGTAGCGAGAAAGTTATCTTTCTTCACTTTCCACTTTGCTAACATTATATTATCATAAAATAGTATTTTTGTCAAGTCAAAAGTGCAAAAAAAAAATAAGAGAGAAGATTTCTCTTCTCTCTAATTATTATTACATACTAGCTGGGTCAACTGGGTCATAGTTTTCATCTAATGGGTAAACTTTTCCAGTGTCAGTTAAATGTCCATCAACAGAGTCAACTGTAACTTCTTTAGCTGGTACACGTTTGAATGAACCATCATATTGTCCGTAAGTTTCGTCTCCAGATTTTCCTTCTTGACGTAATTGTCTGAATTTAATCATTTGTCCTTCATCATCTCTTAAAGCTTTTCCCTTAAATGAGAATACTACAGCTTCTGTAGCAGCATTTAAGTTAAATGAGAATGAACTGTCAAGTTTTAATTTAGGAATTTCGATTTGGAAGATGTCATTTAATCCAGTATATTGGTTAAATAATAATGTGTCACCAATAAATTTGTATGTTCCAGCAAATTTATCAGCTAAAACTGTGATTTCAGTTAATTCTTCAGTTTTTGTTGGGAATCCCATTTCGTATTCATAGAATACTCTGAATGTAGCGTCTCCTACTATACTATCTTCTTTATAGTTATGGAAATCTGTGAATGGGATAGTATCAGTTTCTTCTTCTAAAGCGTTTTCTGTTCTTGTAGCAGTTGATAAAATACCATTTATCATTTCAGCTATGTAAACATAAGAACCTTTACGAGCTTTTCTACCTAATACGATTGTTTGTGCACCATCAGCTACATGTACTAATTCACTTTCCATCATAACGATTTTGTCTTCATTAGTACCTTCTCTTAATTCACCACCAGTTAATACTGCTAATGAACTCATAGTCATAATAGCATCATCGAATTGAACGTTGATAGCTTTAGAGTGAGATACAGAAGCTAATGTTGGGTTACCTTTACCACCTTGGATGTCAGTAACTTCAGCAGTACCTTCAAGAGTTGTAACTTTTAATGTGTCGAAATACATAACTGGATATTTAGTAACTAAATCGTATAATGTAACATCACAAACAGTAACTGAAGCATATTTTCTTCCTTGAATATCTAACATCTTATATACCTCCTAAGTTATTGTTAATCCAACCAAAATTTATTATTATCTTGGCCATCTTCAGAACTTATGTATGGGCTCAACTGAGTCCTTAATTCAAAGGTTTGAATATCTACATATTTCTGTAGGAGCATGTTAAATTGTAGCATGGTCATATTATACACTTGCTCAAATGTATAGCCTCCGACAGCAACCAAGCCTAGAATCTTATTCCCCAAAAAGTCTTCGGGTTTTTTATTAGGATTCTTTGTTTCTTCTATTTTCTTTTCGCTCATTTTCATTTTTGCAATCATTTGTCGCTCGCGCTCAGTCATATGCTCATTTTCATGATATTGCGTCCCTTCTTCAGAAGCACTTGAATCAGGTAACGAACGTGTACATATTTCCTTCATAAGAAAATAGAAAGTATTGTCTAAAATTACTCCAGACTCTCTTTCCCCTATATATATAGTGCCACTAACATCAAAAAACTCTATTTTTGATTTTAAAAATACTTTGCATGATAATTCCAAATGTTGTCTTAACATTGGATTAGCCATAATATAAAGCTTTCATACCTCATAATCATCTAACGATTTGCTCATATCAGTTTCATGGTCTACTATATCACTTCTTTTTAATAATCATAGATTAATTAAAGCCCAATAGGTATCTTCTCCCATATCTACGATTTCTTGTAATGTAGGTTGATAAAAAAATATTTCCTGAGTAATGGGTATAGGCTTACCACTCAAAACTCTTGCTAAACTAATCATCTATAACCGCTTCGTATATCATTCTATATCCCAATAATATATCAGATAATTGTGCATTTACAATACTAACACAACGATATTTTACACCACCTGTCTGAGTGAGTTCATATTTCATTAAATTACTAATAACGTGAGCTATATTTAAAGGTCTAATACCTTCGTTAATAATCCATTGATTACCTGGTGTAAAAATATCTATAGCTATACTAGGATGTAAAACATCTGTTTTAGGAGACTCGTCTGCAGCTATTAAAGAGATAACTATCAAACTACCTTCATCTTCATCATAAGGAAGAAGAGGTACTCTAGAAATTTGAGTATCTCTTAAATCCTTTGTGACGTCTTCTTTTCTTTCTAGAGGTTTTTTATCTGTATATACTAATAATCTTTTTAATTCTTGGCAATTATTAAATACAGTTGCTATACGATATATATCATTATTAACATCTAGAAAACTATCTGTTTCCATAACATTTTTATTTAATATCATATTATACCTCCTATACAGTCCTTATGTATACTGTTTTTTCAACTATACCCTGTGATGTTTCGGCTGTAATTACAAATGTACCAGAATATTTATCTTTAATACTAATAGTAACACTTGTATCTGTAAGTTCTATTTCTTTTCTTATCTTAGAGAAAGTCTCTACGCCAAACACAGCCTCACTTCCATCAGATAATTGATAAGTTTGTGATGTATTCCATTCAATATAATCATCACCAGTAATATATAATTTAATTTCTTGTTGTGTGTGTTCTCCAGATACTTCTATTGGTATATCAATATAAATAGTTTCATTACGAACCAACGCTACTCTAACTATGGCTGTACCTATACCTCTACCTATTAATTTATCGCCATCAATTTGAATAATATCTTCATTTGAAGAAGTTAATACCACATCTTCTTCAACTTCCACACCATCTTTCAATACTAATACAGGTAATTCCATAACATCCCCTGCATATAACTTAGTATCATCGGTTAATTTATTTTTAATTACATATTCATAAACATCATCATAAGCAATACCATTAACGATGTCATCTGTATCAAGTAATTTATCATCAACAAATGATAAAATTGATACATTATCAATAGAAACATTATCTACGTTAGTAACACGATATGCTTGACCATTAATAATAAATCTCATTTCTGGATGTAAACCAAAATTTTGTTGAGTAGCAGCCATCATATTCCAATCAGTATCATGTAAAATAATATTATCAAATTTTCTATTAACATCAGGAGTAACTCCTAACGCATTTGTAATACGACCAGAACGTATATAAGCTGGTTGAATATGCAATTCTTTTGTATCTTTATCTATCCATTTTAAAAAACCAGTACAACGGTAAGCGATTCCATTAAATCCTGGTTGGTCGGGACGGAACATCTTTTTAAGTAATATCCAATCATTGTCGTCCCATTTGAATAAAACACCTTTTTCTAAGCCAACTTCTAGTGGAGCTATAACATTGGCAGCCTCATATTCTTGTGTTGTCTTAGTAGAAAGGATTGCCACTTCGTGGTCTTTATAAGTTTTATCATCTCTATTATAAACAGAAATAGTAAAACCATATTGGCTATCTTCAATTAATGAACTAATACTTTCTTTTACTTTTGTCTTAACGTACTCTCTTTTGGTATTACCCTTGAAGTGTACTCTTTCCTTGTACTCCTCGTAACGAGTCGACATAATTTATAACCTCAAAAATTGTTTGTCTAAAATTAGTAAAATCTATATATTTTAAAGTAATAATCTTTAAAACAATAGTTCCCTTCGCTTCATCAGACAAAATATCATTAAAAGTAATTTCGCTTAATAGTTCATCATAAATAGTATGCCAATGTTTGCCTTCTTCTCTCCAACATAACATTTTATATAGGCTTGAAATGATATGTTTATAGATAATACTTGTATCCATATGTTTCCCTCCTAATTTTTAATCTCTGTTATTTGGAATAGGGTCATTTTCATCCCCATTGTGGATTGTAGGTCCTGGTTTATAATCTTTATTATGAGGATAATTCTCCAATCCACCAAAATTTCCAACAATACTTACTCTCTTATAAGTATATTCATGCAATGCTTTACGCATGTCCGCTAAGTATTGTTGATATAAAACCGTTAAATTTCTTAAATTCTCATTTGGAGAATAAGTTTTAATACCCGCATCATAATATTGTTGTTCAATTTTTCTACTACTGTTGATATATCGTTCTAGCCATACAGGTTTCATACAGATTGCTAAAACTTCTATTTCATCATCAGTTAAAGTTTCATAAAAAACACGAGCGCGTTCATCTCTTTTGCGTAAATTGTGTTCTGATATACGAGCAAAAGAATTAATGGCACTCAATAAAATAGGATAAAGAGCTATGTGCAATTTATCCTCGTCTAAAGATGCTAAATATTCGTCTTCTACCTTAGATAAAAAACGAATATAAACATCATAATATTCTGTAATTTTCATTATTTTGATTTTTTAGATGATGTTTTTTTCTTAGCAGTAGTTTTTCTTGTTGTAGTTCTTTTTGCAGCAGGTTTTTCAGCTGGAGCTTCAACGGCAGGAGCTTCAACTTCTTCTTTTTCTTCAATGATAGGTTCTTCTATTTTAATAATTTCTTCTTCTTTTGGTTCTTCAGTAATTTCTTCTGCTATAACAACAGCGTTGTATTCATCGCCTAAATAAAGTTTAATTTCATTTTCAGTTAAACCCATTTTATATAAAGTATTGGCAGAAATATTACTAACTTTAATCATACCTTCATTGAAAATAATTTTGCTAGCAGGGTAATCTAAGATATCTTGTAAGCTCATTTCGCTTATTCTAATTCTTCCTCCTACTCCAAAACGATAAGTTCTATTTTGTGTGTCTTTTAAACCTACTGGTTGCCCAGAAACATTCTCTAAAACAACTGTTCTTTCATTGTCCATTTTATATTCCTCCTAAAAATAAGTAAAAAAATTAAAGAGAAAGGCTTTACAAAAAAGCCTATTCTCGTTTTTATATTACTAAATACTACATAGATGGATTGTCATCTAATTCAGTATTTCTGTAGATACCCCAGTAGTTATTAGCTACTACAGCTACGTCAAACATATGTTGAGCAGAAACTTCGATTGAACCATCTTGTAATCTTTGTTCGTCGATTAAAGTTCCTCCTTCAATACCAATTTTAACTGGTTTTTCTTTCCCAGCTGGCATAATATATGCATATTGGTCATCAACAGTCTTAGTAGTATTAGTTTCATCATCAAATGATTGAGTTAATAATACTACGTTAGTTCCTTTGTAACGTCCAACGTATCCTTGTTCTCTGATATCATCATAATCTCTTAATGATGTAACAGGGTTTGCATCTCCAACCCATCCTGGTTGATTGAATAAATATGAAGCGAATGCTTTAGTACAATAAATTGTAACACTGTCTCCATATGCTTCAACAGTAGTGATAATTTTGTCGAATTCTTTTGCATCAAATCCAGCAACTACAGCTTTGTTAGCAGCAGGTCTGTCTTCAGCGTTGATAGCAGCTTTTAAAGCTCCTTGAACTGTTTTATAGATACTATCTGATAATCCTTCGATTATAATATCCATTAATTCAGCCATATCAACACGTCCAGCTAAGAAATCTCCTAATTCTAAGATAGCTGCACCAGCGTATACTCTAGGACTCATAGTGATATCTCTAGTATCTACGTTGAATGTACGATATGTTCCGTATTCTCCAGCAACAGTAACGAATCTTTTACCACGTGTAACACCTGTTCTTTGTTTGAAAACTATTTTTTCTCCAACATTAACATGTTGAACTTCAGCGAATGAACCAAATTGAGCGATTACTTTTTTAGGAACAACTACGTTAGCGATTTCTTCGATTAATTGGAATAATACGTTTTTGTTAGCTCTGTAATAAGAATAGTTATTGAATTCTTTTAAAGCGTCTCTAAGAGTTTCGTTAACGTCAGCTAGGCTGTATTCTGCTGGAATATTTTCTTTAGTTGCAGCAGCAATACCTAATTCTATTAATTTACTTAATTCCATAGTTCTGTCCCTCCTTACGCGATAACTCTATAAGTAGCACCTAAAGTGTTAGCAGGAACTGTGTCCATTGCGCTACTTTCTATAACCATGATTTTGTGGTTACCGAATTCAAATGTTTTACCATTTTCTAATTTTTCAGTAATAATTCCTTTTCCGGCTTCAAAATCAAAGTTAGTAGTAAAGATATCTCCTGTAGTTAATTTGTATAGTCTTGGTAAATAACATTCACCAGCTACTTCGTAATCGTCGTTTACTTGGTAAATAAAGTTTTCCATTCCGCTTCTTCCATCTTCGTATCTACGAGGATTTGAGAAGTGTAAGTACATAGCGTCAACACATTCATCTGAATATTCTTTTACGATTGTGTTATCAGCAGCTTTTACGAATACGATTGCACCATTTTCTAATGAATAATCGTCTTCTGCAAAGTCTTCTCCTAATTTGCATTGAGCTTCAATTTCACCAGTTTTTCTACTAGCTACTTTATTTAATTCAGCTACAGCATATTTAGGACTTTTAGCTATAAAGTTTGCCATATAAATGTACCTCCTAATTATTTATTTGCCTTGTGGCGTTTTACTAAATCCCACGCACTATTTCCTAAATTGTTGTCTGCAATATTAATATTTAGACTAAAATTAGAATCAGTGTCGGTAGTTTCAGTTTCTTCTTCAGCAGATAATTGTTCAACTAATGCTTGACCTAGTTCATTCTTAATTTCGTCAAGTGAACGTTCATCTACTTCGTTTGTTAATTTTTCAATTAACTCATCACTCTCTAATTTAGTAGAGAATTTGTTAATAATTTCTAATTTTTCTTTTTTAGTGTATTTGTTTAATGAACTCAAAGCGTCATTATACTTGTTTTCTAACGATTCGTATTTTGCTTTATAATCAGCTAACTCAGCTTCTAGAGCTGAATAATCCTTTTCTTTGTTGCAAGCATTTTCGCAAACACAAGGATTTTTTCCACATTCAGGACATACTTCTTCGTCATCTTCTTCTTCTTTGTCGTCTTCTTTTTTGTCTTCAGATGCGAATTCAGTATTTTCTGATGTTTCTTCTACAGTCTCTACAATTTCAGTCTCTTCAGCGTTTTCTTCTTCAGCTTCAGCTGCAACTTCTTCTTCAGTTGTTTCAGCTGGAACTTCAGTCTCTACTGTTTCAGTAACTTCTGCTTCTGTTTCAACAACTTCAACAGCTTCTTCTTCAACTGGATTAGTAGTAACTTCTGGTTCTACAATTTCAGCAATATTATCCATAATGTTTTTACCTCCTTCATTATTTTTTTGTGCTTCCTCAATATACATTGCATAAGCGCTTACCATATTACTAAATGCTGTAACAAATTGTGCATCTTCAAAACAAGGCTCAATGCCATCACCCAATACAGTAATGCCAGCAAATTCTGCGTAGTTAATTCTGTAATAAGTATTGGCTCCCCTTCTTTCGAATGTTCCTTTAAGTGTTTGTGGATTTAGTTCCATAGATAAGTGTTTTTCATTCTTAAGAATGTCTTGGGCTTCTTCAAAACGTCCGTCCCAAATAACAACATCTACTTCTAGATATTCTTTTTCAGAACCGTCTTGTTTAACCCAGGCTGCATGTGGGTCCAATGGAATAAAACCAAAGGCACTTGGGTTTTCCTCATGTCCTTCAAAATCTCGTGTTTCATAATTAAAAGTTCCAATTACTGGTGTACCAGGAATTGTAGATGCTAATTGCTCAGCAACTTCTCCTTCAATTATAGAACGATTTCGGTTCATTCCTTTGTAGAAGATACGAGCTCTTCCAATTGAGAAAGTACTATTGATTTTGTTAGGAGTACCTAATAAATCAACTGAAAAGGTTGCATACTTATGTAATTCGTTCATTGTAGCTCCCTCCTATAAACTCGCTTCCTTCGTTATAGTGGAATCTTTTTTTTCATTGTCGTCCAATTCTGGGCGTCCGTTCTTTTTCTCACTGGCTTCTTGTGCTTCTATGTTGCCAGTCTTAGTTTGTCCATTAGCTCTAATGTCGGTTTTATTGCTCATGGTATGCGAACTTTGTAGGGGAACAAGTTTCGTATCTAAGTCTAGAACGTCGTTTTCGAAAGCAGTAAGAGATTCAATATAACGTTGTTTAACTCCCAAAGCTACTTGAGGTACTATTTTTGAAAATCCATATTGAGCTCCCTCTAAATAACTTTTCATCATTTCCTCTCTATTCATATAGGACACGTCCAAAAATGAAAATACAAATTTGCTATTTTTTATAATCTTTTTACGACAAATATTGCCTAAATAGAAATTAAATCATACAGCAATTTGTTCACGTAACTTCCACATGAACATAGCATCTCTTTTTTGTGATTCCTTAAGTGTACCAGCTGTTGTAGAGTTAAATAATTCAGCAGATACGCCAGCGTTATCATAAAATTGGTCATAATAAGTTTGTAAGAATTCATAATTCTTTGTTGCATCTCCTGTTTCACCTAATGATAAAACATCAATTTCTTTTGCTAATGTTGTAATTGCATCAACATTATTTTTCTTAGCTGCAACAGCTTTTAAGTTTTTATGGAATTCTGCGGCTAACTCTAAATCAATTTCAGGGTTACCTTCTTTATCAATGTCAATTAACTGTACTAATAATTTTGTTAAATTAGTTGCAATATAATCATCTTTTAATGGTTCTAATTCTTCTATACGTGCTATTTCTTTAATTAAAAATGCAAATGGTGGTCTACCATCACTTGTAGTAAAGGCAATACCATTTTCAACAGGAACTATAAACCATTGGTTATCAAGTTTTCCATTTTTAAATTCCTTATAAGCTGCTCTCATAGCTTTTGGATATTGTTTTAATACTTCATCCATAGTAAGTAAATTGTCTTTAGTCATTTCTGCCATAGCCGCATCAATAAATGTTAAGTCTACAGCAAAAATATTAATAGCTGGTGTTCCAGCAGTTCCAATTATTTTACAATAATCGGTAGGCAATTTAATAGTTTTGTAATATGAAGTAGCGCCTTTCTTATATTCTTCATTATAATAATATGTTTCTCCTTCAATTAACATATCTAATAAAGCTTTACTAGTAAAGTTTTCTACTTCTATATCTTCATCTAAAGTTCTTAAGGCTGCATTATAATCTTTCATTAATTTCTTTTTATTAGGTTTCTTATCATCAAAGATAGGAGATATAATATAAGAATTATAATATATATAAGCAAAATATTCTAGTATCCTTCTATATAAAGGATTAGCAAAATATATCCTTGAGAACTTTCTCCAAGCTTTTACATCAGATAATGGTGTTTTTAAAATAAGTTCAGGTTTGATAGGAACAACTGGTCTGTGCCCATTTGTTAATATTGTGCCTTGAGGAATTTCAATAGTACCATTATTAACTGGTGTACCCATAGCTTGGATTGATTTTCTAAATTCTGTTAAATAAGATTTAGAATAGTTAGAAAATTTGTTTTTTTCTTCCACTTGTGTCACCTCCTAATTTAAAAAGTTAAATTGAGCTTTACTCCAATCTCGATTAGCCTTTTTTCGTTCATCTTCTTCTATAAGATTTATATAATATAAACCATAAGCAAAAGCTGAAACCAAGTCCTTTCGTACATGACTGTTAATACGAGTTAGCACAATAGTACTGTTAGTATCCAAATTAGCCTTTAAATTAGATAATTGGTCTTGTAATTTAGTGGTTTGCGCATAAGGAATAAGTTTATTAGCCTGTTGAACTGGGTTTAATTTATTCCAAGTTTTGTATTGACTAAAATATCTACGTGCTTGTCGCTCATTTAATAGTAGAGAAACACGTTTTAGACTCAAAATAATATGAACATTTGTATAAATTTCACTATTTAAGCCTCGATTTGCTTCAATTCCGAACAATTTTCGCACATTTCCACGTTTTTCTGTGTTAGAATACTTAGTTTTATTCAAAAAACCATATGGACGATAATAAATGCCATTTAATTCTTGCTCATCAATCATATAATCAGCAAGCCCAGCACCATTACCATTAATATCCATTACAATTGCTTTGAAATCAAATTCTAAATCTAATTGCTTTAACATTGCGGCCTGGTCTCTAAAGTGAGTCCCATTTAAAATCTTAATATTTACTAGATGAATCTTATAACGTTCACCTTCAGTATAAACCTTAAATACCATCGCAACAGTTTGGTCACCTTCAAATCTCGCAACGTCGACCGCACATACATAAAATCCTTTAAAATCTTTTTCTCTTTTAAACTCTGGTCTAATAAGATTACGGCATTTACTAATTTGCGTATAAGAATAATAACTGTCTTCACTTCCGCCTGTTCATACAGACATATATTCACGCAAGAATGACTCAAGCTTGTATGAAGATGCTTGTAACTTATCCTTGACTTTATCAATAGATAAGAGCCCATGCATAACAGGTATCCTATAATCTCCACCAAAACAAAATGCTTTATCTGGTTCTAATGCCATATCAACCAAAGTTTCTAATGTTCTGTCATGAGCATAAGTACCTTTATAGCCAGCAGTAGTAATCATTGTTTGTGCAGCATGTGGTTCAGTTGGATTTAATAAACCGGCAACTGTTCTACGGTCAACATTCATTAATGGAATAACTACTTCATTAACAGCATCCCCATCCATCATGGCAAACTCTTCAAGAGTTCCTCAATGTCTACGACCACCACGACCAGCATTACCAGTATTAACTATATCTATTTGACTATCGTTACGGAATTTAATTTCCGCATAGTCTGAACCCATATTACCATATTTCTTTTTCATTTTGTCTAAATCACTTATATTAAGTTCATTAACCAAAAAAGGAAAAAGTCGATAAATCTCATTAGTTTTTTCTTCAACAATTTGAGCCGCCTGTTTTTTTGTATCAGCACAAGTAAATCCTTTACTTCGTGGTTGCATAATTCCACGAATATTCATATCCAAGAAATCCAAAAATGATTTTGAATACGCACGAGGGAATGTCCCAGAAACCTCTCTGAAACGCATACACACTCTTAAAAATATCCTTTGATAAAAATATAGTTTAAAGAATGAATCGGCTGGTGTTATTACATCAACTAAATAATCAGGATATAAAGTAAATAATCTAACCATATCCTCAAATCATTGTCTATGGTCTTCTACATACTGTGGTGTAATAACTATTTGAGCCATGTCATTTCTTTCTTGGAACGTATCGTAATACTTGTCTAATATTTCATCTATACTATTTGAATTCATTTTCTACTTGTTGGAACATTTTTTCTAATTCTACTTCATTCATTGGGTCTTCGTATTCTACACCCTCTTCTTCTGATTCAGAATATAATTGGTCAATATCTTCATCAGTAATATCTGTGCCAGCTTCTGTGCTTAGCTTTTTAGAATTATACATTTCGTTAACCGTTTCACTTGAATCAGTAAACAATCTACGAACATATTGCTGCATGTTTTCAATAGTCTTATCAACTATATCGCGGTTTTCCGTTATTTTATAATTTAACAAGAACCCCGTTTTTTCCAAATAAGCAACCAACTCACTTAAACTTTCGATTGTGTTTTCATTAGACGAAGTTTGTGTACTAATACCCAATTCTTTCATTAAAGCATTATAACTTTGAAGAACTGTAGTTGCTTCTTTATTATCACCTTCTGCAATACAATGGTCTGATATAGCAGATAATTTAGCCAATTTTCTAACCATATCTCTACGCGCCTCATCTTTGAAAGGATAATGACTTAGGGTATGACGTTCATACTCTTCCATTCTCATATATTCTTCTAAAGTAAAACCATCAATATGCCCTCACTTTTTTCTAAGGTACATTAATAAATCTGAGTGCATTGCCGTTAGTTCATCTAACACGCTATTATACTCTCTACACTTTTCCCACATCTTATTATATTTAAACCAATCATTATCGACATACTTACCATTTGTCATTTCTTGGCAGTAATCAATAAGTAGTGGTCCAAGTTTTTCATATTTCTTTTCCATTTCTAACCATTTATTGGCATCATATGGTAAATCTAAAAATTGACATAACTTATCTATAGACCCAAGGTCTTTTCTATCAATTTTACTTGCTATACATTCAATACATGTATAACTCATTCCATTTATTCCATAAAGAGATGAATTAGAAGTAGGAAGAAACATATCTAATTTTTGTTTTTTGCCACATTCTGGACAAACTCTATATTGTTCATTCATGAATCTATCCCTCCTATAACTTAGTTGCTAACTTTGCAGCTTTTCTCATTTCTCTTTCTTTTCTTCTCTCCTCTTTTGCTATTTTATTATCATAAACGCAATCTTTGCATAATTCTTTAAAAGTGCCATCTTGATATTTTCCAAAATTTAACTCATGTGCATATAATTGTCTACCACATTGTGGACATATACGCCATCTAGTCATATTCTCTAAAGTACCATCTGGTCTATGTGTTTTTTCTTCCCATCATAAATACGCTTGCTTAGCAATTTGTTTAGTTATATGTTGTTTTCAAATTGTGCTTATATAATTAACACTATAACTTTTACCACCAAGCTTTTCTAAATCACTAACAATTTGTTCATTTGGTACATGATTAATCTTTTCTTCTAAAATTAATTTATGTTCTGGCGAAAATCTAGTTCTTCCAATTAACTCATCTAAAAAGTTATACATGTCCCACCATGGATGAAATGGGTTACCATCTGTTTTAGCTTTCATACCTGAATAATATTTAAGCATTGCATGGATATGTCTTCAATTTCCGTAATCTACTTGCATTTCATAATCACATAAAACATGTGGCCCAATACACATACCAATATAATCTGGCTTATCTACATGAGAAGGAAATCCTCCACTATTTCCTACAGGTGGTCTGTAACTATCTTTTAAAAGAAATTGTTCTCTTCTCAAATCTATCATTCATTCTCTTAAAAAATATTTAGTTTGATATGTAGGGACCAATTTTCTATTTGGGTCCATATCTCTTTTTCCTTCAAGAACATCTTTGCAATATTGATATTGTTCTGATATGTTATCTATGGCTTCCCATAAATCTTTCATAAAAGGTATATCAGCATCTTTTTCTCTATCAATAGATGGTCTAGGAACTCTATATATAGAAACTTCTTGACTTCTTTGTACAGTAGCTTCTCCTAATGCAGTTTCTATTAAACTTTCATAACTTACTTTTTTTCTACTCCCTTCTTTCAATTCTACTTCGGCATCTACATCTTCTGCATATAAAAGATAATTTGCTACTTTGTCTAATTCAGAAGGAGGACATTGTGATAGTAGTCCTTGTTCATCTAAGAAATTAACTAAACCTAGTCTTTCTTGATAAGCTTGTAGATTAAAGTCTAAATAACTTGCTATCTTCATTTTTACCTCCATTTGACTTTATCTGAACATATTATATCACAGATTTCGTAGTTTGTCAATAGGTAAGTTAAAATTTCTTTAATTTTTATTATTGACAAAAGGCAAAAATATAAATATAATTATATTATAATAATTAAATATATAAATTAGTCGGCGACGAAACCGAAAAATAAAAAGTTTTTCGTTTTTAGTTGACAGACGCATAAATTAAATGATAGAATTGTCTTGAAAAAGGAGAGAGAGTAGATGAAGATAATGATTTCCACATTCCACAACATTCGCAATTTCACACCAAACATGATTCCAATTAGCACAGCTATATGGGACCCTAAATGGTTTCATGATTTTCAACACCCCACCCATGTGTTTAAAGATAAAAAGGGTGTATATAATGGGTTGAGGTATTTAAGTCTTGCGCCAGGCATTACTTGTGAGGGGTTGTGTAGAGGCCCAGAAGATTGTGGTAATAAACCACCGCACTGCCCTTTCCTTACAGCATATAGAAAACAGTTAAATAATATAAACTTTACAACCATGGTTAATGAATTAACCGAAATTGGTTTAGCAATAAAAAAACATGAAGGTTTCCCAGAAGACCCTATTATAGTTTTGCTAGTTTATGAGAAACCAGATAATCCATGTAGTGAACGCTGGCCATTAAAAGACTGGTTCGCAGAACATGGCTTAGAATTAGAGGAGGTATAATATGTTTTGAGCAGTTATAGGAGCTTTATTTATAGGTTTTATTTTAGGTGTAATGTTAACTTACGGGGGCTCAAGAGAAAAATTTACTGAATGGAAACCCATTTCTATGCACGTAACATCAAAAAGCACTGGGTTAAGATACATTGCAGATAGATATCGTTATTCCATGGATGATGATACGCCCTATTTAAGAATATATAACATTAACAAATTTGAATGGTATCCAATATGGCATTTTAAAGACCCATACTTAATTATGATGGTGATAGATAAAGACTATGCGGTTACCAATATGTTAAAATTATGTGGTATTGATTCGGGAAAAGACTCGACAGACACAAGTGAAAAATAATATAATATAATTGAAAATAAAGAAAGAGGGTATAATATGTTAGAAATATTAGCATTTTTAGAAAACAATAATCGTTATACGAATGTAGATTGCTTAAAAATCTATCATTTACCAGAAGGCAAAGATGAGATTACACATATCTATGCCCAAAGGGGAGATTGGTCGCTTTGCGTAACCGCTCCTCATAGCGGTACCGGCGGAAGGTTTCTCCTTCGCGCCAATCCCACTGCTACGCTAGATAGATGGTCCACTGCTGTCTATGATACACTGCTTGGTAGTTGGGAAGATGTCATTCGCGAGATAGAATATGAAAATTATATCTATGCTACAGCAGAAATGCAAGCAGAAGATGAAGAATTTTAGTTAAAAAAGTTTACAAACGCTCAAAATTTTGATATAATATAATTGTAAAAATTAAAAAAGAAATATTAATTTTTACGGGAGGGACAGTCTATGATAACAAAATCTATCGTAACGCAAACAATAGAAATGTTGGAAGATTTGATAGACGACATGACGGCCAAAGTTAAGTTTGCGGCCAATGCTGAGCGCCCAGAAATGGACAAACAGATTGCAAAAGCGCAAAGTCTACTCAACTTCTGGAGATTGTACTCAAACTTTTTACCAGAGGAGGACGATGTATGTTAGCAGACTTACTGGCCGGCCTAGTAAACGGATTTGGTTTCATGTTCGGCGTACTAATTTGTTACACAATCTATGACGGTATATTCACCCTTATCGCCAAACGCGCCGAGAAGACTGCAGCCGCTAAGCGTAAAAAGCGTCGTAGAAACTAATTTTTTACGTGCGCTCTTTTGCGTAAATTGTTTACACAAAGTCCAAAAATGTATTATAATATAATTGTAAAAAATAAAAAAAGAAAATATTTTTACAAATCTGTTGTAATTGCGTAGGGTTCACCTTTCACCCTTTGAATTCTACACAAATGCGACATCGAAATAGGAGGAAAAACAATATGACACCAAAATATGTAGTTTATGAATGCGAAGAATGTGGAAAATTATTCTACAGAGAAGTTAAGGATGTTCTAATCGACGATGCAGAACATTGCGAAGTTAATGTAGAACTTATTAATGACGCAAATGGCGAATTAGAAGAATTCCCAATGTGTGAATGCTTAGGCGGAAGTGCGAAACACGTAGATGATTTCATTCCCGCAGAAAGCGAAAGCAACGCAGAATAATGACGATGTCATTGTAATAGATGCAACGAAATATGTGTGCATAGTGTGTAATGACCCCTTTCACCCTGGCCAGTTACACAAGGTACTAATAGACCCGGCATCAGTCACGTCATCGCAAATGATGGGATACGGCGAACTAGACGGAACTAGTTCCCCCGTTGTGCGATTAATTTATGAGAACGGTATGACCGAAGATGTCTTCGACGTGGGGCATACTTGGTCACGATAGGCAGATACCTTACAACATCCTCACCCTTTGTTGTTTAGGTCTGCCTTTTTTCGTTGGAGGAAACATGAGACTAACAAAACGTAGGAAGATAGAAATACATCTTCTTGAAGAAGGACATATCACCTCTTGAGAGGCAATAGAGCAATATGGCGTTACAAGGTTGTCAGCTGTTATCTATAATCTTAAACATGATGGCTGGACTTTTGAGACCGAAATGATACCTTTCACAGACAGGTACGGGGATACTGGTTATTATGCCAAATACATACTAAAGCACGCCGGCAGGCAAACTCAAAAATAATTTTGTAAATTCGGGTAGGTGCTCTGCCTTATATACGAACATTTGTTCGTGATTTTACTAAACCCACCCCCACCCTTAACGAACATTTGTTTGTGTCTTTGGTTGTCTTGTCCCCTTGTCCTTGCTTTACAATTAGTTTGTAAAATTGTTTGTAAATTGTTTTAAATGTATTTACAAGTTATTTTTTATTTGATATAATTAGTATGTAAGATAAAGGAAGGGATAACCTTTTAAGTCTTATAATAAGTGTTATAAAGAATAAAAGAAAGGTTGTGATAATATGAATAACACTAAACAAAAAAAGAATATTAGAAAGGTTTTAAAATCAATTAAATGGGAAAACATCTTTTGTTTAATTAGTTTGATACTTGACTTTGTTTGTATCATTAAACACATTCAATTAAATGGTTTTTATGAGTTGTTAGGTTTTGAGTTTATCATTTATTTTGGTTTAACATTTACTTTAAGATATGTTATAAAAGATATTAGAGTAAATACAAAAAATTGGTTGTTAATATTCTATGAATAAGAGTTGTTAAAACTCTTTTTCTTTTGACTTTAAAACGAACATTTGTTTGATTAAAAAAAGTTTAATAAAATGATAAAAAATAGTTGACTTATTATAATATATTTGATATACTTAATATGTAAATAAGTTAAGGGTATTAAATAAAGGGTTTATATACCACTTTAAAAAAGTTAAAAAAACTTTTAAAAAGTAGTTGACTTTATAAACTTAATATGATATACTTAATATGTAAGTAAGAGATAGAAAGACTTATTTACAAAAGTTCTTTGAAAAAGTTAGTTATATCACTACTTACTTAAAGTTATTTAGTTAAGTAATTAAATAATTTTAAGTAGGTAAAATAACCTACAAAAAGTTAGTTTACTTTTTTAAAAAAGTAAATAAAGAAAGGTTGTGATATTATGGAAAAGAAACTAACTACAAAACAATTATTCATTGGAGGTTTACTTGTTAAGTCTTACAATGAAACTGAGAAAGGTTTAAATGTTTATGAGTTTATCAAGACTTATGAAACTGAACTAAAATCTCAAAACATTGACACTCAAAAAATAAATAGTGTTAATGCTACACTTGCTAGTTTGGCAAGTAAAGAGTTAGTAACTAAAACAAAAGTTGCTTACAATGATAAAATGGTAACTCTTTACACACCAAACAAAGAGTTAGTTGACTTATCTAACAACAAAGTAGAAAACGAATAGTTTTCTCTTTGTATAAGGTTTTTACTGAAAAGGTAAAAACTTTATACAAGTAGAAAATTAGAAAAAATGGACTACTTGAAAATTGTTCTTTGAAAACTCATTTATTTTGACTTTATACACTTAAAAGCAAAAAACAAAAAATAAGATAATTAAAGAAAAGGTGTGTGTATAAATGATAACTATAAATGAAAAAAATAATATTGTTTTAGGTGAACCAAAGATTTTGAATAGGTCTAGGTGTGGTTATGGTGTTTGGTTAGACACTGAAACTTGCAACAATGACAAAATGATATTTGATTTTAGTATTAAGTTAGTAAACTTAAAAAATGGTAGTATAAAAGAAGAACATTCGTTCGTTATTGAAGATACCTACAAAACTAAAAAAATAATCATGGGGCAATATAGCAAGTTAAAAAGAAAGCAATATAAAACACTTTTAAAAAGTGGGTATTATAAAATGATAACAAGAAAAGAGTTAGTTGACTTTTTAAATAACTTGTTTGATACCTACAAAATATCATGTGTTTGTGCTTTCAATATTGAGTTTGATATTCAAGCATTATATAATACTTTGACTTATACAAATAGTCGCATGAAATACTTTAAAGAACCTATTATAAACGAGTTAAACGAGTTAAAGTTCTTTGAGTGTGATATGCTTGATTTATGGGCTTATGCTAGTATAATCTTTGCTAGTAATGACTATAAAAAATGGTATATAAGTAAAGACTACAAAATGACAAAAAAAGGTTTTCTAAAAACTGGGGTAGAAATGTTAACAAGATACCTAAAAGAAAATGGAAAGTTTGTCGAGGCACATAGGGGGCAAGAAGATTTAGACAACGAGTATAATATCTTCGTGTCAAGTGCATTATTAAGAAATGACAAAAAACTTTTAGTCAATGTTAGTGGTCTTAAAGCATTATCACTTGCTAAACCTAACAAAATCAATAGAAAATCTAAACAATATGCAATGTTTATAAAACAAATATTAGAAAACTGATATAGGGGGTTTTATAAATGGGGGTTATCGGTTAGAGTTGAAAGTATAAAGTCAAATAAAGAGTTGGAAAAGAACACACAACCTTTTTAAAACATAGGTTGCAACCATAAGGGGTAGAAATACCCCTTAATTTTTTTGTAAAAAAAATGTAAAAAAGTATTGACAAATATTTTTTTTATGGTATAATATATATGCTTTTAAGGAAAGAGAAAAAACACACATAAAAAGCAATTATCTTATAAGTATGATAACTTATTTTGACACAACCTTTTTGAGTTATCATTATACATGGGGTTGGGTATCCACTCCCATTTTTTTGTGTCTATATATTCCTTATAGGGAAATTATGAAGCCGAACATTTGTTCGGTCTTTTTTTGTACCCGTAAATAGGTAGGTCCCCAAAAGGTTAGGTTAGGTACCGGAACCAACCTATTAGGCCGCCACCGAAGGAGCTGGGTAGGGAGCTGCGCTGCGCTACCCGCCCTGCGGGCAGGCGACACGCCTGGGTGCGTTGTAGGAGCTGGAGCTGCGTTAGCGGCTCTCAGCGACGAATAAAAAAAAAAAAAAAAAAAATATTATATTCCCCCTTTTTTTATACCATATTTCGGTCCCGGTTGTCAAGTATTTTTTAGAAAATTTTTTAAAAAAATTTTTCAAATTTTTCTTGACTTTTCGGGCGAGTTGTAGTATAATAGAATTATAAAAGATGAGAAAAGAAAAAAGATTTACTAGGTTGGGTGCGGGCGCGTCGCCCCCCAACCCCCCAATCTTATATTATACCACAAGGAGCTGCGTCTTGTCAAGAGTTTTTTAAGAAAAAAAATTAAAAAATTTAAGCAAAAAATATTGACTTTAGTTCCAAAATTTGATATAATATTTATAGAAAAGATGAGAAAAGAGTAAATCAAAAAATTAAGTTGCAAAAATAAAAAAAAATAGTTGACTTCTTCTCCCAAATATGATATAATATATATATAAAGAAAAGAAAAGAAGAAAACTTAAAAAAGTTTTTGCAAAAATCTTTTCAAAAAGTGTTGACTTTCACTTAAAACTGTGATATAATATATATGACAGTAAAAGTCAAAAATATTTAAAGGAAAGGGCATTTACGATAGTCAGGTAAATGT
>Ga0265299_10000277_pt1 | contig 66251 bp, 58 predicted proteins | sample AusTroGonzalo_MG_4_FD_193485 | JGI IMG/M metagenome (GOLD analysis project Ga0265299, IMG submission 193485) | Bovine rumen microbial communities from tropical cattle in Woodstock, Queensland, Australia - Gonzalo_02 | ecosystem: Host-associated > Mammals > Digestive system > Stomach > Rumen ... | reverse complement strand
CACCGTTTTTGAAAACGAATTCAACGACAGTATGGCTTGCGGTGGGGGCTTTGAATACGATTGGCAGTTAATGCTCCTCGGCGAATGGAAAGCCGTCCGACTGAATAAAACAAAGAGCTTTTCCGGTAAAGAAGAGACCGAGACATTTGCCCCTAAATTCTTATGGCGTTTCGAGGACAACGGATTTTATTACGAAACCGGATACGCTGATGGTGATTCGATTATTATGCAATACAGCTATTTCTTGAGAAACGACAGCCTTATGTTGCGAGAGGAGAATGAGCTTGGAATTAGCCCCTGGTTTGTAATCGATTCCCTTTCGCAAGACAAACTTGTACTCACATCTATTGATTCAATCAAAGATGGCACAATTGTAAACACATTGACATTAAAGCGAGTTGAACAGTAAACCTTTATGACCGAATCCGAACTATACAAAAACCTCGGCGCACTGACCAAAAGCAAAGACCAATGGGAGGAAAACATCCCATCCGTGGCATCGCTGTTGTCGTCGGAATCCACCAAAATCAAGGCGAAGGCGATGTGGTTGCTCGGCGAGATGGGGCTAAAGTTCCCGCTTGCCATCAAGGACTGCGTTCCTGCGATTGCCGCCTTTTGCGACAGTGAGGAGCCGCTTCTGCGGGAGCGCGCCGTGAATGCCCTTGGCAGAATCGGGCGGGGCTGCTATTCGTCCGTTGAGCCGTATTGGACTGGGCTATTCCGCTTTGCCCACGACGAAGAGGCGAGCGTCCGGCTGGCCTTCATCTGGGCGTCGGAGAATATCGCTACCAACACGCCCGACCCGTACAAAGACTACATGTCGCTGTTTGCGGAACTTCTGCACGACCGCGATGACCGTGTCCGGATGGAAGCGCCTGAAATGTTCCGCGTCCTCGGCAAGCGTCGGCCGGAGTTTGTGGAACCCTATTTGGATTTGTTGCGCCATATCGCCGAAACTGATAGCAATCGCGTGGTCAAGATTCATTGTTTGGGAGCTGTGAAAGCGGCGGGCCGAAACGGTTGATTATTTCTTCGCCGTTACGCATTTCTGACACAACTAATAATCTGGATTATCCCAGCACCACATCCATCACCATCATCAGCACAAAGCCCACGGCAAAACCGATGGTGGAGAGGTTGGTGTGGGTGCCTTGGGCGGTTTCGGGGATGAGATCCTCCACAACCACATACATCATGGCACCGGCGGCAAAGGCCAGTAGGTAAGGAAGTGCCACGCCGAGTACGCCTGCCAACAGCAGGATGGCTACCGCACCGATGGGTTCCACCACACCGCTCAGGGTGCCGATGAGGAACGATTTCATGCGGGAGTTTCCCTCCGCATGCATCGGCATGGAGATGATGGCACCTTCGGGAATGTTCTGTATGGCGATGCCGATGCTCACCGCAAGGGCGGCACTGAGGGTCAGCCCTTGCGCTTCGCCCGCAAAGACCACACCTACGGCCATACCTTCGGGCAGGTTGTGGATGGTCACCGCCAGTGCCAGCATCATCGTGCGCGAGAGTTTCGACTTCGGTCCTTCGGCCGTCTGTGCACCGATGTGCAGGTGCGGTGTCAGCTCGTCGATCAGCAGCAGGAAGGCGATACCAGCCAGGAATCCTACGGCAGCCGGTAGCACACTTTCGCCCGCCATTTCAATCGACGGTATCAGCAGCGACCACACGCCGGCTGCTACCATCACCCCGCTGGCGAATCCTAATAGCGTCTTCTGCATCTTGTCTGGAATCTCCTTTTTCATGAAGAAGACGAAAGCCGAGCCCAGCATCGTGCCGAGCAGCGGCAGCAATATTCCTATGATTATGGCATTCATATTCATTAATCTTTCACACTGCAAAAATACACATTTTCTGATAGACCATTTGGATTTTTTACCATACATATTGATAAACTTGTTATTTTTGCATTGTCATATTTTCAGATTCTATTTAACGGGATTCCCAGGGATTTGAGGTATGGCGCAGCAATGATAAAAATAGAGGTTCCCAACATATCCCTGACAGATGGAAATCACCAACCTTTTAGAATACAGCAGTCGACAACAGTTGCGCAAGTGGTTTGAGCAGCATGCGGCCACGGAGCGTTGCTGTTGGGTGGCGACCTATCGCGGCAAGCAGCCGCCGCAACACAATTGTCTGCCTTACGTCGAAGTGGTGGAAGAGGCGCTCTGTTTCGGATGGATTGACTCGACAGTCAAGCGGCTGCCGGACGGCAGATTGGCGCAACGCCTTTCACCGCGACGCAAAGATAGTCACTGGACGGAGCTTAACCTGCAACGCTGTGCAGATCTGGAGCGCCAAGGGTTGATGACCGAAGCAGGACGGAAAGCAATACCGTCCATAGAATAAAGAAACGGCCTCGCGATTGCGGGGCCGTTCTCATTCAATTAGGAAATGAAAAAAATCTTACTTCTTCAGAATCTTTTGAACATTGTTGCCAACCTTCAACAAATAAAGACCTGCGGAATAAGTTTGCATATTGAGTGTGGGATGCGTTTCACCGCTGTTCACCACCTCAAGCAGTTTGCCGTTTATATCATAAAATTCGATACGTTCAGCTTGCTCGTTGACAATATAAAGGGTACCCGTGCAGGGGTTCGGGTATGCATAGACACTTGACATTTCGTGGCTGCCTACACCGCTAATGGTGGGTTCGCTCACAGGATAGATGGTCATCGGGTAGACGTACATGTAGTACCAGTAGCCACCGTATTCCATGCTATCAACCACAACACCGGCAGCGGGTTCAGCCCATTTCTCAAAGTCATTGTTGGCAAGAGTCTGACCCATACCAGCATCTGAGATACCGTTGTTCTTGCTTTCCCAATAGCTATAGGGAGCCTTGCGGAGGGTGTCGCCTTCGGCCACCACAAAGAGGATGTCTTCGATACCCCAGTCACCCAATTCATAGCTAAAACGCGGGTCAGCAGCAGCGATATCGGCCATCATGTCGGACACGGTGGCTGTACCATCCCAACGGTAACCCCATGCGAGCGCGGTGTCGGCCCAGTTGACGGCCATCACAGCCTGGTTAGCACCTTCACCCACCCAATAGATAATATCGCTAAAGTCGATAGTGGATTCCTCGGGAGTGGGAATATAAGGGTCAGGGGCATCTTCGGTAGAAACAATGTTGCTGAGACTGACGGTAGTCAACTTGGCATCACCACACGGGGTGGTCATCACCACACCTATTTGGTAAAACATTTCGCCGGATGGAGCATTGTTGTCGGTGTAGGTGGTGTTGCCGCCAGAGGGCATGATATCAATCTGCTGAACGTTGGAGGCGTCGGTGCCACGATAGATGATGTAGGTAGTGTAGTTGGCACCCTCATACTCCGTCCAAACGAGATTCCAAGTATTACCAACACCTTGGTTTATGGTAAGGTGCATAGTTTTGTGGATTTCTCCGTGCTCACTCTCGTTGCCACAGGTGTCGGTAGCTGTCAAGCGATAACGATAACTGCGAGTACTGGGACGTGATGCGGTATCAATAAAATTGCCCCCATCGGTGTAGGGCACAGTGGCGATGGCTTGGTATTGGCCTGCAACGTCACCCTCGCGGTAAACCGTGTAGCTCACAATCGGCAGGTTTTCCCTTTCCCACAGCAGCACATTGCGATCCTCCTGCACGCTAACCATGCATAGTTCGGGAGTTACAATGTTTGAGAAAATAGCCATCACAGTAGTGTCGCCAGTAACGGTAATGATGGTGGGATTAGCAGTACTTCCTGTACTCCAACGTACGAAATAATAGCCTGCAGCGGCAGTGGCGTGAAGAGTAGCCGTAGTACCGTATGCATAGTCGTTGGTGCCGATGGCCGTACCATAGGCGGCATTGTTGGCCACCACATTGACATGGTGTGTATCGGCAGCAAAGATAGCAGTGAGGGTAATATTCTGCTCAACCACCACCTGTCGCGGATTATCGGTATTGTTGTCACTCCAACGCAAGAAGTGATAATGCGTAGCAGCGGTAGCAGAAATGGTAGCGGTGTCAAGGTAGGTATATAAGCCACCACCATTCACGGTGCCATAGCTGTTATTCGAGCTTTGTAAAGTGACAGTATACTGATTCGGGGCGAAAAAAGCCGTCAACGTACTGTCACCTGTAAGATGGACTGTTCGTGGATTAGCGCTATTACCATCCGACCAGTGGTCGAAGTGGTAGCCGTAGTTCGCGATACCCTTGACTATTACCGACGAGTCGGCACAGCTGGCTGGTTGAGGAAAGTCGGCGGTAGAGACCCAGTTTTCGGCATACCACACCGCAGCCACTCCACGGTCGGCATCGGCGGTGAGCGCTTGGAAGGTAATGCCTGCCTGAGGCTCCTTCATGATGAGGGGAAGCACAGTATTCCAGGCATAATACTGGTTGTTTAATTCATCATAGATTAGATGGTCTGTCGTGTTACCGTACCAATAATAGTAATAGTCGCTATATGAGCCGCAAGGGATACGGATAAGGTTCAGATAGTTGAAGGGTACGACACCCGATGCAGTGCAAAAAAGGTAAGGCGGGTTTTCACCCAAAAATACGATGCTGTCCAGCGATGTGGCGTGTGCAAAGGCATCCTCGGCAATGTAACTGACATTCTCGCCCACAATGACAGTGCGGAGGCTGTCTTTGGCCAAATATCCGGGGAGATCGATCGAGCAGTTGTAGCTGAGGTAGGAGATGGTGTCACCCAAGAAATTATACAGGAGCCAGGACCTGCCGGCCGAAGTATAGTCCAAATCTGTAAGGCCAGTGCCTACTAGAAGCGTATCAAGGCTACGACAGTCACGAAATGCGTAGTGCCCGATATAGGTAACGCTGTCGGGGATGCTTATCGAAGTCAAACCACTGTTTTTGAAAGCCGATTCACCGATGTCGGTGATAGACGGGGAAATCGTGAAATTCCTTAAACTTGTGCATCCTTCAAATGTACTGTTGGGGATGGCTGTGAGGGAATCCGGCAAGGTGATAGAACTGAGGCTTGTGCAATTGTTGAAAACAGCGCCGCCCATATAGGTAACCGTATTGGGAATGACCACATAACTTAAGCTGGAGCATTGGCCAAAGACACCATTGCCAATTTCTGTCACGTTATCTGGGATAATCACAGAGTCCAAGCTGGAGCAGAAACTGAAGGCCGCGGCTGTAAGATAGGTTAGTCCGCTGCCGATGATTACAGTCCTGAGACCAGAGAGATCGTTATGTCCATTACCATAAAGATACCTCCCCGATGGAGGAATTGTTGTCACCGAGTCGCCGATGACAAGGGTTTGAAGCTTGCTCAAGTCGGCAAATCTTGGATAATAGTGAGGTTGGACATAGCCGCCAGTGCCATAATATCCTTCTGACCACCAGCCAAAATCAAAAGCATCGGAGTTGTAGAACAGATATTTGACCGAGCCGTATGCCCCTCCTGTCCTTTCGATTCCACTGCCGATGAAAAGGGAGTCTATGTCGGTATTGGCTAAGTCAGGCAGATTGGTCACACTGTTGGGGATGCGCACTGTAGTGAGGTGACCGCATCCTTGGAAGGAACCGACGTATCTAACACCCTCTGATATGGTGATGGAGGTGAGTGCCGAATCATATCTGAAGTTGTTGCTGACAGTATCGAAAGTGCCGGGAATCACAAGGTCGGTCACCAGGGAGTCGCCCAGATAGAGGTTGCGTGAATAAGTGATAGGATTAGCGACACCCTCAGCAATAGAGATGTCCAACCAGCTCTCTACGGTACCGTTATAGTGTGTCTCGGTCAGACCAGTGCAGTTGTAAAAGGCCTCGGCGCCGATGGATTGGACACTGCCAGGGATGGTCACCTTTGTCAGTCCAGTCAGGCCTCTGCACAGCGCATAGGGTATGTGACGCACACTGTCGCCAAAGACGAAGCTGGTGATGCCCAAGCAACCATCAAAGGGACCAAAGTACGTGTCATCTTCTTGATATTGGCAGCTGACAGCATTGAATGTCACGGAGTCCAGAGCAATACAGTTCGTGAAGGCATAGTTGCCAATAAAGGTGACACCTTGGGGGATAGTGATGGAGGTAAGGCTGGCGCAGTTCGAGAAAGCAAGGCTGCCTATTGTACTGAGTGATGGTGACATAACAACGGTAGTCAGGCTAGGACAGAATCGGAAAGCATTGCTGCCTATTGTATTGACCGATGGTGACATAACGACGGTCGTCAAGCTAGGAAAGTTCTGGAAAGCATTGTTGCCTATTGTACTAATTGGTGGTAAAAAAACTACTGTGGCGAGGCGGCTGCGGACAAAAGACCCTATAATGTTGGCTTGGCAACCGTAAGCCAGATAGCTAAGCGTGTCGCGCTGGAAAGCACTACCTCCTATGGTGGTGAGGCCGCTACCCACGGTGAGGGAGTCGAGTCCGCAGTCGGCAAAGGCGTAGGTAGCAAGAGTGGTCACATTGTCGCCAATGACCACGTGGGTCAGCATGGTGTCGTAGCGAAAGTTAGTGTTGATAGTGGTCACCGTGTCAGGAATCACTAAGTGGGTCAACGGCTCGCCATTGAAGTAAAGGTTGCGGGAGTGCTGCACAGGGTTGCTGTTGAGGGATATGGCCAACCATTGCTCGGGCGTGCCCATGAAGTTCACCATGGTCAAGCCGTTACAGTTTTCAAAAGCAGAGTAACCTATGCTTGTTACTCCGGCAGGAATGGTGATGGACGACAGGTTGCTACAGTTTTCAAAAGCAGAGTAACCTATGTTTGTTACTCCCGCAGGAATAGTGATGGACGACAAGCCGCTACAGTTTTTGAACACATAAGTGCCGATGCTAGTCACCCCTGTGGGGATGTTAACGGAAGGCAGGCTGCTACAGCCATAGAACGCATAGTTACCAATACTTGTCAACCCGGTGGGAATGAAAACATTGGTCAAATTACTGCAATTGTAGAAAGCATTATTGGGGAGGGAAGTCACTTGGTCGCCGATGATTACCGTAGTCAAACGGCTTCTGGCAATGGAAGTCAACACATCGGCAGTGCAATTATAGTTGAGATAGATAAGCGTATCATGGTAAAAGGCAGATGAGCCAATCGATGTAACCCCGCTACCCACGGTGAGAGAGTCTAACTGGCAGTCAGCGAAGGCATAAGAAGCAATAGAGGTAACGTGGTCTGGGATGACAACGGTCTGCAACAAGGTGTCGTAGCGGAAGTTGGCCGGCACTTCGGTTATGCTGGTGGGGATTTCCAGATGGATGAACGGATCGCCGTTGAAATACAAATTGCGCGCATACTGCACGGGATTACTGATTAGGGTCATGGAGAGCCATTGCTCTGGTGTACCCATATAGTTCACCATGTTGAGACCTGTGCAGTTGTAGAAGGCAGAGCTACCGATACTGGTTACACCCGTCGGAATAGTAACGGAAGTCAAACCACTACAATTATAGAATGTTGTGCTTTCAATGGTTGTCACGCCTGCTGGGATATTGATGGAGGTGAGGCTCGTACAGCCATAAAAAGCAGAACTACCTATGCTGGTGATTGCATCGGGGAGAGTAATGGAAGAAAGGTTAGTACAATTTTTGAAAGCCTGGCTAGGTAAACTCGTCAAGCCGCTGCCGAGGGAAACTATGGACAAAACACTATTGCCCGAAAAATTGGCGCCCATTGATGTCACCGCGTCACCAACGATGAGAGTAGCGAGGCGTGTGCGGACGAAAGCACTCAGGATGTTGGCCGGGCAATTATAATTAATGTAGATAAGGGTGTCTCCCTTAAAAGCGTTAGAGCCGATAGTAGTGAGGCCACTGCCGATAGTGAGAGAGTCCAATCTGCAGTTCTCGAAAGCGTTGGCAGCGATGGAGGTCACGCTATTGGGGATGATAACATGCCGTAGCGATGAGACATAGCGGAAGTTGGAGCCGACAGAGGTCATACCCTCAGGAACTTCCACATGGGTCGCAGGCTGACCGTTGAAAGAGAGGTTGTGAGAGAGATGCACAGGGTTGCTAACGCCATAGGTAGAAAAGCTGATAGCCATCCACTGCTCTGGCGTACCCAAGAAGTTCACCTCGGCAAGGCTGGTGCAGCCCGTGAAAGCATCGGACCCGATGCTTGTAACACCTGCGGAGATGGTGATGGAAGTGAGGCTGCTACAGCCATGGAAAACATAACTATCAAAGCTTGTCACTCCATTGCCAATGGCGACGGTGGCCAAACTGGAACAACCACCAAACAGAGAAGTAGAAATAAAAGTAACCCCATTGCCAATCGTGGCAGACGTCAATCCTGTGCATTCATAAAAAGCATTAGCCCCCAAGGAGGTTACTCCATCAGGGATATGAATGGAAGTCAAGCCCGTACAGCCTCGGAAGACATCCGAAGCAATGGTAGTGACCGAAGCCGGAATGGTGATAGAAGTCAAGCCCGTACAATTGCGGAAAGCACTCATCTTGATGCTTGTTATATTGCTGCCGAAAGTCACCGACGTCAGATTGGGACAATCCATGAACATCTCCTTGCTGATAGCGGTGAGGCCATTGCCGATAACAACGGAGGTCAGATTGGTACAGCCACTAAACAAACCGTCGCCAATCGTAGTGACATTGTCAGGAATGGTAAAAGTTGTCAAACCCGTGCAGCCGGAAAATACCTTTGCTCCCAATGTTGTCACAGAGGACGGAATGGTGAAAGAAGTCAGGCTGGTACAGTTTTTAAAAGCACTGCCGCTAATTTGTGTCACAGAAGAAGGAATGATGACAGAAGTAAGACTGGAACACCCCCAAAAAGCACCGAGGTATGTGACAGTTGATGGGATAACCACAGAGGTCAGTTCAGTGAAGTCCGTAAAATATTCTGTTGCGGTCACTATATAGGTGTTGCCGTCGTAGGTAACGGTGTCTGGAATGACCAGCACACCCGAATAGGTGACGCCAGAAGCCTTTGTTACTCTCAAAGTACCGTCATTTTTTAGCACGTACTTGAGCAAAACACCATCTTCATTGGCTACAGTGAAATCGTATGCCCACGCCTGAGGTGCAAAACTCATCAACAACATGATGAACGCTAAGAGTATTTTTTTGTCCATAGCAATATGTTTTATATGAATATTTCTGAATGCAAAATTACAAAAAATCCTACAATTCCAATCTTTCATAGGATAAAAAACAATTTGCAATGCGTAAAAACACTTTATTTACGCTGTTTCATGTCATCTTTCGGGAGAAAGTCGAAAAAAACAAAAATTCAGACCGTCAAAATCATAAAGAAACGGCCTCGCGATTGCGGGGCCGTTCTCATTCAATTAGGAAATGAAAAAAATCTTACTTCTTCAGAATCTTTTGAACATTGTTGCCAACCTTCAACAAATAAAGACCTGCAGAATAAGTGTGCATATTGAGTGTGGGATGCGTTTCACCGCTGTTCACCACCTCAAGCAGTTTGCCGTTTATATCGTAGAGTTCGATACGTTCGGCTTGCTCGTTAACAATGTAAAGGGTACCCTCACAGGGGTTGGGGTAAGCATAGACACTTGACATCTCGTGGCTGCCTATACCGATAGTTGTGGGTTCGCTCACAGGATAGATGGTCATCGGGTAGACGTACATGTAGTACCAGTAGCCACCGTATTCCATGCTGTCGACCACAACACCGGCGGCGGGTTCAGCCCATTTCTCAAAGTCATTGTTGGCAAGAGTCTGGCCCATGCCCATATCTGTCACACCGTTGTTCTTGCTTTCCCAGTAGCTATATGGAGCCTTGCGGAGGGTGTCACCTTCGGCCACTACAAAGAGAATATCATCAATACCATAAGATCCCAATTCATAGCTGAAGCGCGGGTCGGCAGCAGCGATGTCGGCCATCATGTCGGCCACGGTGGCTGTACCATCCCAACGGTAACCCCATGCGAGCGCGGTGTCGGCCCAGTTGACAGCCATCACAGCCTGGTTAGCACCTTCACCCACCCAATAGATAATGTCGCTAGCAGCGATAGTAGATTCCTCGGGAGTGGGAGCGTTCGGGTCGGTAGCAGCAATAATCGGCGTAGTAGCAGGGAACGGATAGCAATCACCCCACTCTTCCATATCAAAATATCCGTTGTTGATCAGCGTATCTGAGTAGCCGGAGCTGTATTCACCGTTAATGGTATACATCAGATAGCCAGGAGTTTCAAGATACTCGTTATAAGTATCATCCTGATAGGAGTAGGTATTAATCATCGTGCCACTGAATGTAACAGTGAATCTTGAATCAGCAGCAGCAATGCCGGTCAGCATGTCGTAAATAGTGGCTGAGCCATCCCAACGGAAACCATAAGCGATACCCATCATCTCATCCTGGCACCATTTGAAGACTGCTACAACGCTGTTGGCACCGGTACCCACCCAATACTGGATGTTTTCAGCTGGATAATCAGTGGTGGAGCGCACCGCACTCACTTGGAAATCATGTCCATTCTGGTGAACTATCACCGTCTCTTGGGCACTCATCAGGTTTACTACGCATAATAAACCGAAAAATAATAAAATTCTTTTCATAACAGTTTTATTTGGTTAATAATAAAAAATGCATAATCCGCGGCATTTAGGGTTCAACAAAATGCTTCGGTAATTTAAAGGAACAAGGAACTTGGAAAGAAGCCCTGCTTGCATCCGCTTATCTCCCGAAGCGATAACAACGCATCAATGGCAGGTCTTCTGACTTGTTCCGAAAACGACGCCTTCCCATCTTGCGACAGTGACATATTGCCGTTTCCTTTGGCGGAACTCACAGCAGCGGGTACTGTACAGGATTCTCACCTGTTTCCCTCTCAGGACTTTACGAAAGCAAGTCCTTCACCACTTAGCGGCGGCAAAAATACAAATTTTTTGAATATGTGGAACCGATAACTTACATTAGCCGTTTTTTTGTATTTTTGCCGCTGTAATAGCACGAAAGGAGAAGCCATGTTTGAACAGATTAACTTCGTAGAAATATTCAGCACTTTTTTGGTGATGTTCGCCATTATTGACATCACCGGTTCCATCCCCATCTTTGTCTCGATGCGCGACAAAGGGACGAAAATCAAACCCCTGGAGGCCACCGGCGCTGCTTTGATACTGTTTGTCGGCTTCTATTTTCTAGGGGATGCGTTGCTCAAACTCTTCGGCATCGATATGCCATCGTTCGCCGTTGCCGGCTCCATAGTACTATTCATCCTTGCCTTCGAGATGATCCTGGGACGCGACATTATCAAGAACGAGCCCGCCTCATCGGGCGCCAGCATCGTTCCCATCGCCTTTCCCCTCATTGCTGGACCCGGCGCCATCACCGCCTTCATCTCGCTCCATGCGGAGTACGCCACAGTGAACATCATGATTGGGCTAGCCATCAACATCGTCATCGATTATGTGGTGTTGCGCTATTTGGACAAAATCAGCAAATGGCTGGGGGCCGATGTCATCTACGTGCTACGGAAGTTCTTCGGGGTCATCCTACTGGCGATGGCCATCAAGCTCTTCTCCAACAACATTCTGGCGATTATCCATCAGGTGCCGTGATAGGTCTGGCATTGTAATAAAGACTATATATCTTCCCTCTGTATTTTCCTTTGGACGCAAAAAATCGCATCCTTACAAAAATTTCATACATTCGGGTATAATTCACGAATTTTGTGTAAATTTGCAAAGGGAAAATTTTAAATAAAAATATGGAAATAAAGAACTTTGGTTACTACTGGTTAGACTCGTGGGTAATGGCCAACGTAATACAGCTATGCACACAGGATTTCTGCATGCGCTTCCTGAATCGCACCAACGACCCCTGCGGACGACAGTATGACCAGATGACACAAGCGGCGCGTTCGGTACCTGCCAACATAGCAGAGGGCAACTCCCGCCACTCCACCTCCAAAGAGACCGAGATGAAGCTTACGGACGTAGCGCGTGCCAGCCTCTCTGAATTGGCCAACGACTATTTGAACTGGCTTCTCATCCATGAATGCTATCCGTGGTCGATGAAATCAGAGGAGCATGCCCAAGTCAGCAAAATCCAACTTGATCCACCCCTTTACAAAGAAGATGTTCAGTATCAGAGCAGCAAACATATTCTTGCACAAAAGCACAAGTTTGACCTTTGGCTGATGCCTGACAACTCGACCACATGGGCTAATTGTATGCTCATCCTATGCAACCGCTTGATCAGGATGCTGAGCAAACAGATTGAACGGCAACTTGCAACTTTTAAGGAGGAAGGCGGTTTCACCGAGGCACTGACAGCGGAAAGACTGGCTTACCGGGCGGAACAAAGCATCCAAAACGATGCACCTACCTGCCCCAAATGCGGCAAACCTATGATAAAGCGCATGGCGAAGAAAGGAATCAATTCCGGAAAGGAGTTTTGGAGCTGCAGCGGCTATCCCGAGTGCAATGGGACGAGGAATTGTGGATAATTGCGGGAAGAATCGTTGTGACGATTCTTTTCGTAATATCGTTATGCCGATTTTTTCGATATAACGATGGAGTGAGGAACAAAGAGCAAGAATTTATTGCAAAAAATATAAATAAGAAAGCAATGGAAATAAAGAACTTTGGAAGGGTAAGCATGGCCAGGCTTTGGGTGGTGATGATGATGGTGGTGGGTGGCGGCTGGCTGATGACGGCATGTTACAGTCACAGTAGGCTGGTGAATGGGAGCAGCGTGAAGGCGGTGGCGGACAGCATGTGGACCTACTGCATCAGTCATCCCGACGGCTTTACGATGAACCTCACCACGATGACAGAGCCCACAGAGGGCGTGGTGGTTGCCTATGCTGCCACACAGGGGTGTCACTCACGCAAGCAGCTGGGCCGGGTGGTGCGGCATGCAATGAGGCATGACGGCTATGTAGGCGGCTGGCTCGATACTAGCGACAGCCTCTATTATTTCGACAGTTCCCGCCTCTTTCCCGAGGACTCTCTTGACGAGGCTATTCGCTTTGGCATTGAGAACGGCCAGATTGCGGTGTTTGTCCTGTCACAGGGAAGCGAGATTCGACTAAACACGCCGGGCACATTCTCGAAAAAAAGAATCGCCCATGTGAAATCCAAAAAATATATGTAATTTTGCACAGAAAAAAAAGAGAACAGCATAACACTATGAAACGTCACATTCTTCTGCTTGTAATAGCACTGATAATGGGTCTCGCCATGAGGGTGGAGGCTAAACCTGTAGATAAATCCACTACCGCCAACCTTGCTGCACGGGTGCTGAACAAGGCCGTGGTTGACGCCACCCCTGAACAGTTCACCGGATGCCGTCTCTACGTCGGGGCCGACGGCAAGGGATTTGTACTTCTTGCTGCAGACGACCGCGTGCGTCCCGTGCTGGCCTATTCCTTGAATGGAGAATGGCCCACGGAAGCTAATAATGATGCATCAACCCAGCTACCTGCCCATATAGCCGCATGGATTAACGGCTACCAGCGCGAGATTGCCTCGGTAGTGGAAGCCAGCATTACTCCTTCTGAAAAAGTGAAAAACGAATGGCAACGCTGGAGTAAAGGCATTCCCCAAAGCAAAAACATCGCGATGGTTGAGCCGCTGTTGACCTCCCGCTGGTCGCAAAACCCTCCCTATAACAATTATTGTCCTTACGATGCCGCCTACTCAGCTCGTGCCGTCACTGGATGCGTAGCCACCGCTATGTCACAGATTATGCGCTACTGGCAGTGGCCCGAGGTAGGCTATAGCAGCCACTCTTATACCTGGGCTAACTACGGCACCCTTTCGGCCAACTTTGACTCTACCTACTATCAATGGAGCCTGATGCCCGACACACTCAGCAATGCAAGCAGCAGCGCTGAGATTAATGCTGTAGCTACCTTGATGTATCATGCCGGTGTGGCAGTAGAAATGATGTACAGCCCAGAAGGCAGCGGTGCCTACACCTTCTCGACTGGCGAATTTGACTTCCCCTGTGCCGAAAATGCCCTGAAGACCTATTTCAGATACAACCCCATGTTGGTCAGCCACCACAAGAATGAATACAGCGAAACGGAATGGGACGCTATGGTGAGGGCCGAGCTGGATGCCGGCCGTCCCGTATTCTACGGTGCTGCTGAGCCATACATCCGCTCCGGTCACGCTTTCGTGATCGACGGCTACGACAACATGGGAATGTTTCACGTCAACTGGGGTTGGGGCGGTCGCTTAGACGCCTGGTACACCATCGACTCGCTTGCTCCCGGAGCAGGCAGTTTGGGCGGAGCACCCCAATATTGTTTTACCGGTGTTGCCGATGCCCTTTTCGGTCTCTACCCCGCTTCCGAGCCAACTGGCGAAGCTTCCACTGTCAGTATGGTTAGCAATAACACCTCGTTGGGCACGGTGAGCGGCAGCGGCACCTATCAGCCTTACGACACCGTAAACATAGAGGTGCAAGCTGCCGAGGGCTGCCGCTATGTACGTATGGCCAGCAGTCAACACAGCATACCTTTCTCTTTCCTTGCCATGGGACAGGATTATGCTGATACCGCCATCTTCGAGCGCATTACCGGCAATATTGTGGGCTACTGCACCGACAGATTTGTTGAAGACCAACCCTACGGAGAAGGCGGTGTCTTGGAGTGGGGTATCCGCATTCCCGCCGTTATGCGGCAGGGCGAGACACTCTCGGCTGTGCAGCTCTACTATCTTGCCCCAGGCGACCATTATGTCAGTATCTACGAGGGCGAGACACTTGACGGAGTCAATCCTGTTTACGTCAAAACCTTCTCTCTCTCTGGTGGACAGGGATGGCGTACACTGGAACTCGACAGTGCGCTGTCGTTCGCTCCCGACCAGACCATCTGGATTACCATCTGCTTTATCGACCCCACCCGTTGGGCCTCACCCATTGCCGCCAGCAGCTATTGCGGCAATCCCGACGGCTCGTGGTACCGTTTCAGCGGATCGAGCAACGAATGGGATATCTACCACCCCATTGGTGGCTACTATACCTGGATGCTCCGCGCCGTGCTGGGCGACCATGTTGGTATCAACAATATTGCTGAAGAGCCTATTCGCGTCTATGCACGTGACGGCCGTATTGTAGTGGAAGGTTCCACCGACGAGATACATGTATTCGATATGGCTGGCCGCAGCCTCCGCAACGAGTCGCTGCCCACCGGAGTGTATCTGGTCAAAGTGGGAAACCGCTCTGTAAAGAAAGTAATGGTGATACGATAATGAGCAGACCAGAGGTTTTCTCTACTGATTTCCTTTCCTATAATCTTTGGGATTGATACCTGTCACACGCTTGAAATACTTGCCGAAGAACGAGGACGAGGGGAAATGCAGGTCTTCGCTGATATCGGCAATCGATTTATTAGTGGAAACCAATTGTGCTTTGGCATCCATCACCACACAGCGTTCTATCCAGTCGGTGGCATTTTTCCCGGTAGAATCCATAATGACCCTTGAGAGATATTTCACGCTCTTGCATAACTTGTTGGCATAAAAAGACAGGTCGCGATGCTGGCGATATTCGACCTCCACCAAGTTCAAAAACTGTTCGGCCAGATCGGAAGAACTGCCGCTGGACAATCGCGGCAACGGCTCCTGATGAATAAGGAGTTCCTCAATTCCGATGAAAAAACCCTTCGATAGCAACTTCAGCGAATCCATAATATTTGACCCACTTTCTAACAGTATCAAGGATTTGCAAAGTTCAATAAAACTGCGGAAAGCCTGCACCGCTTCCATAGGGAAAACATAATACGGTTTGAGCTCCACACTTTTTGTCATCGCAAACGACGCACCAAAGTTAATAAGTTCGGAAAGGTGTGGCGAAATCAGCACTATCTTACCCTTGAAATCAGGTGATAACTCACATTTATCAACAATATGATCTGGAAAAATGAGAATAAAATCATTCTCTTGCAAATAGAAATTCCGAAAATTGATTTTGCCTCTGGCAAATCCCTGCTCGCACAATGTGGCAACAATCCACTCATTTTTATATGGATATACAGCGTGCTGATACACTGGTGGATTATCAATGATGATAAACTCGTTTTGCACATTGACCATAGAAGGCGCCTCTTCCATTATTTGCTTGAGGGATTTGGTCTTTTTTTTCATTAGATTTCCGTTTTTGGCTACAAAAATAATATATTTTGGTAACTATATACATGTTGACAGAAACCTGTCTAAAATTTAACGCAGTCTGAATCGAGCTGCGTTTTTTTTAATGTTTTTTGCTTAATGTCGGTTTGTTTACATTAATATTATGTTCATAATCTTTTTCAGAATAACAAAAATTCGTAATGAATGTTAGAAATTTAAGGAAGATGTCTTTATGGTCGTTATCCATCATCAATTGGTATATTCTCCTAATAGTCCCTTGACCATAAAAATTCACCCTGTAAAAAGACTGCTGGTTGAAATTGAATTCAACGTAGCCTTGTTTTGTCTTTCCGCCAGAGATTGCAATATCTCCTTTCATAACAAAACGTTCATCATTTATCGTTGACATTTCTTTAAAGTTGAAGACGACCGTATAATACTGATTTGCTTTATCCCTCTCTATAAAGTACAATACTAAATTTGGAAAATTATCTTCAATTGCTTTGGTTAATGTTGAAATCCTTATATTATTAGAAGCGTCTATCTTGTTATTGGCGTTTTTATCACCTTGTTGAATCTTGCTTTGCATAGCATTGTAGTTTGCGCCATGAGGTAATGATGCCACTCGATAACCGATTTCGTTAATAACCTGCGCAGTGCTTTCTATTACTATATTTTTGAATTCCTCTTCTGTCAGTCGTATCACTTTCTTTGCCATAATATTCTTCTTTTTTAATAAATATCAATCGGAAAGCAAATATACACAAATTTTTCCACACCGGCAACTATTTATAGAGAAAACTGAACAACATGAAAAAGACAATAAGATTAACAGAATCAGACCTGCACAGGATTGTGAAGGAGTCGGTGAAAAGAATGTTGAATGAAGAAATAAAAACACAAAGCACAATTAATTATCCTGGGAATGCGTTCTTTTTCAAATATCGTGATTTAAATGGAGTTGAACATGACGAGCCTACAAGAGGAACTACTGGATATGAGACCAAGGAGGAGTGTTTGCAAGCGATGGCTGAATTTTTATCTAGTCATATAGAAGAAATCGAAGATATTAACGGTCCGTTTCTTGGTGTCTACGATTAAGCAGCTAATCTCACCCTGCGATAACTTACCGCTCCGATACTGCGGGAGAACATGATTTGAAAACGTTCTCCCTCTTTTTGTGTCCTCGTGTTGTATCTGAACACTGCCTCGTCAACATAACGCTGCAAGTATTTCGCCGACACGAAATGATAAACACCCATAATCATTCGTTTGAGCTGTCCCCAGAAACCCTCGATGGTGTTGGTGTGGTTCTTCTCTCCGCTGACAAACTCCTTCATTTTGTGGTTGACGGAGAAATGGCTGTAATCCTCGCTGTCCTTCAACGAGTGGTAGCCGATATACTCATCGGTGTAGATGCGGCTGCCTTCCTTCACATAATCCTTGATAAGGTTTATCAGCGTCGCGCTCTTGGAGTCTTTTATGGTCTTGGCGACCACCGAGCCTGTGGAGCGCTCCACCATGCCGAAAACTCCGGTTTTGGTCTTGGTGCTTCTTCCCTGCGTGCCCTCGGTCTTCTTCCACTCGTGCTTGTTGGTCTCCTTGCCGCCAATATAGGTCTCGTCGCATTCGACATCGCCCGACAATTCAGGAACGGACTGGTTATATAAGCTTCTGATTTTCTGTAACATGAACCATGCGGTCTTCTGCGTAACTTTGACATCCCTTGACAGCTGCAACGATGATATGCCCTTCTTGTGGCTGCTGATAAGATACATGGCCATGAACCACTTGCGAAGGCTTATCTTCGTGTTCTCGAAGATGGTTCCGGAAATAACCGAAAACGTGTGGTCGCAGTCGGCGCACATGAATCTGCCGTCCTTGCGCTCGTAAACATGCGTGCTTCCGCATACCGGGCAGGCGACCTCGTCACCCCAGCGGCTCTCTCTGAGCACGGCCTTGCACTTCGCATCGGTGCTGAAAAAGCTGGCGAGGCTGATGAGTGAGTCGAACTTTGAGAGGTCTACCATGCGCTTCCGTGTTTTTGATTACAATGCAAAGATACGGAAAGTTTTTGTTTTGCGCAAGGATTCTCTAGTTAATGAACGTTAAATCATAGGGGTTAGAATAATGATAATTGTTGTTGCTCCTGTTCTATTCGTTTGCAGGCTATGTCGTAGTATTCCTTGTTAAGCTCGAATCCGATATAATGCCGTTTCTCGCGCAGGGCTGCTACGGCTGTGGTTCCGGAACCCATGCAGTTGTCTAATATGACTTCTTCTTCCATCGTGTATGTTTTTATTAGATATTGAATCAGTTCTACTGGCTTTTGAGTTGGATGATAGTTTTGTTTTCCATAGTCTTTTTTGAAATACAGAATGTTTGTTGGGTGACGAGTGGTGTAAGATGGAAGTTTCTTCATATTATGATTGTGAAGAAGATTTCCACCGACACGTTTTGAACCTCCGTATTTCAGTGGTACGCTTCTTTCCTCTAATATGGGAAAGTATCTTAAAGATGGTTTAGCTCCATTTGCAGCTTTTGCCTTCCCGAATACACAAATATCCTCCGTAAGACGAAGAGGCTGTACATTTGCTAATTGAAAATTACTTGCCTTTTCTTTTTGCCAGACCCAAGAATATCGATAAAGTTCCATGCGACTTGATATTAACAATGTTGTAAAAGGCTGAATAGAAAATAGGACAATAGCTCCATCTTGTCTAATAATTCTTTCATACTCTTTCCATAGTGGTTCAATAGGTACATGTGAATCCCATTTCATTGCGGTAATCCCATACGGCAGGTCGCAGATGATGCAATCCACCGAGCCGTCTGGTATGCGCTGCATTCCCGTGAGGCAGTCCTCGTTGTATATAGTGTCAAGTTCTATCATAATCCCATGTTGTATTTTTATTCAAAATGCTCACACGGGATTGTATTAAAAGAGTTGCATTGGGATAAATTGATTGCCACCAACGGCTGCCAGTTTTTACCATTTAAGCCCTACGGAAACACCAAACTCTTGTTTTTCTCTGTCAACAGGTATATAGTTACCTATATTTTTCGTTACTAACAATAAAAAAGGAGAAAATCGTCCAAAATTAGCGGAAAATAGACCACTTTATTAAGAAAAACTTTCTGTATCTTTGCAGCGCAAAAATAAGAGTATTTTACTGACTTAAATAGAACCAATCAAAACATATATAAATTACCAACCTTAAATAAGCAATCATTATAAAAGGTTTTTCATTTCAAATCGCCGCAAGGCTTCATCGCCTCTGCGGCGATTGATTTTTTTGTATTTTTGCACCAATAAACCGACCACCCAACGAACCCACATATAATGAAATCTTTTGCTATGAATTGGGAACTTCAACAATATATAGAGCAACAGATTATTCCTCAATATGACCATTTTGACAAAGCGCATCAACGCGACCATGTGGAGATGGTTATCAAACAAAGCATGGAGCTAGCCCAAACGCTGGAGGTGAACATCGAGATGGTTTATACCATTGCCGCCTACCACGATGTGGGACTTTGCGAAGGAAGGGAACGACACCATCTGGTTTCTGCACAAATGTTACTGGCAGACCCAGAGATAAGAAAATGGTTCACCCAAAGCCAACTTCAAACTATGGCAGAAGCAGTGGAGGACCATCGTGCCTCTTCCGACCATGAACCTCGCAGCCTTTACGGACGCATTGTAGCCGAAGCCGACCGCTTTATCGACCCCGACACCATCATCCGACGAACAGTGCAATACGGTACGGAACACTATCCGGAATTGAACAAGCAGGAACATTACGAGCGAATGCTTCAGCACTTGCATGAGAAATACGGTCGCAATGGCTATCTTCATCTTTGGTTTGCCAACTCACCCAACGCTGAACGCCTTGAAACTCTTAGACAAATGATGGAGGACGAAGCTACGATACGTGAGAAATTCGAGAGACACTACACCACAGCCAAAAACAACCGTACTATCCGAGTGGCCAAACAGGACGATATGGCTGAAATCATGAAAGTGGTGGCTGCCGCCAAACAGATTATGCGACAGTCGGGCAACGTGAACCAGTGGGTGGACGGATATCCCTCGGAGGCTGTCATTGCTGCTGATATGGAAAGGAACGGAGGTTTTGTGGTGGAAGATAACGGACATATTGTCGGCTACTTTGCCTATCTGCCGTCCCCCGAACCCACTTACCACAAGATTTATGAGGGCGAATGGCTTGACGACACCCTGCCCTATCATGTGGTTCACCGTATCGCCAGCTACCCCGAGGTGCACGGTGTGTTCAGCAGCATCATGGACTATTGCTTCTCACACGACAGGAATATTCGCATCGACACCCACCGAGACAACAACATCATGCGACACAACATTCTGAAGCACGGCTTCCACTATTGCGGCATCATCTATCTGACGTCTGGCGACGAGCGCCTAGCCTATCAGAAAACAATCTAAAAAGAGGGAAACAAGAAAGCCCAAAAATGCGTATTTTTGTAGTCCGAAAAATAACTCAAAAAATGAACAAGAACAGAATTATTGCAGCACTCCTTCTATGCGTCACCTTAATGCTGGTAGGGTGCAAAAACAAACCGGCAGAACCCGAAAGCGACGGTTCTGAAAACTTTGTAGCCATCACCGATGTGGTGCCCGATGTATTACTGGAAATCCGCTATTACAGCACCTATAACTTCGTGGGGGCACGTATCGACGGCTACGAGCAGCCCATCGCCCTGCTGACCCGTGAAGCGGCAGATTCGCTGCGCGCCGTAAGCGACGACCTGCGTCAGGAAGGCTATCGCCTCAAAATCTGGGATTCTTACCGTCCGCAAACTGCCGTCAACCATTTTATCCGCTGGGCTGAAGACTTGCAGGATACCGCCATGAAAGCCATCTTCTACCCAATGGTGGACAAAAGCAAACTGTTTGAACAAAACTATATCATGGCCCGCTCGGGTCACTCACGCGGTTCCACCGTGGATTTGACCCTGGTGAATGAAGCCACGGGCAAAGAACTGGACATGGGCAGTCCCTTCGACTGGTTCGGCAACGAAAGCCATCCCGACTACTGCGGCAACCCCGACAGCCTCGTATGGCATGAGACTGAAGGCGGCCTGACTGAAATACAATTCAACAACCGCCTGATTCTCCGTGAAGCCATGCTCCGTCACGGATTCAAAGCCCTCGACAGCGAATGGTGGCACTTTACCCTGGCCAACGAGCCCTTCCCCGACACCTATTTCGACTTTCCCGTAAGACAATTACAAAAATAGAAACTAAAAGAGCGCTCCCGGGAGCGCTCTGATTGATATCATTAAACTATGGAAGAAATCAGCATTTGGGAAATCCTTTTCCTACTTTGTTTTGCCATCAGCTGGCCCGTATCCATTGCCAAATCGTTGAGAACCAAAGTGGTGATTGGCAAGAGTCCGTTTTTCATGTCCCTCGTGATTCTGGGCTATATTTTCGGCATCATCCACAAACTTCTCTACGATCATGACGTAGTTATCTGGCTCTATGTGTTCAACGCCACACTGGTAGCCACCGACCTAGCCCTCTACTTCACCTACATTGGACGCAACCGCCGCGACCTGAACCTACCCGAAGACGTATAGCTGCGGCCCATCACCAGCAAGCTGTCAGGCCTCCTTCCCCTCCGATTTAGTCGAACCCTTTCCTTTGGGTTTGGGGTAACGGCGAGCCCGCTTTAGCGCATCCGCCAGCACCCACTCTATCTGTCCGTTGACACTGCGGAACTCACTGGCAGCCCATTTCTCCAAGGCGTCGTAAACCTCGGCTTCAACCCTCAAAGCAAAACTCTTCTTCATATACTAATTCATATACGTAACAACAATTGTGTCATGACGAGAGAAGTCATCAATCTCAAATTTGTAACTATCGTCAGGTATATAAAATCTGAGCGTATCCTTGCCATTTTCAGTAAAGATACAATAATCAACCAACAACTGGTTGTCGCGGTCGGACTTAAAGACTCTGGGTACCCCGTCAAACTCACAGCGGAACGGCACATCAGAATGAAACATCATGTTGGCCAAACCAGTAAAGATACCATCAGGATATACCTCTTTCGCATCAGCTTTCTCCCACAACGGATCATAGTGCATATACACATCCTTCATGTCGAATCCCAATGAGGGTAGCAGTTTATGGTATTTTGCTGAATAATAGCTAATAGTATTGGTGTCCTGTACCAGATTGCCATCCGCATCGGGCACATATCTATGCAGCCCGTTAAAGTCTGCCACCAGATAGATGCGCCACTCGCTGGCATCATGCTTGGCATAGAAGCTTGCAATCTCATTTTGCAGATGTTGGCGGCAGGGCTTGCATAAGATATCGAACCAATATACCACCTTCTTGCGTGTTGTGTCGCTTTTGACCAAGCCCACTATTTCGTCAGTCGTCATCAACTGAGGCTCCTGCAGCCTTGCCTGTTCCATAGTAAGCACATTGTCATGCTCCTCTTCCCGGCCACGATTACCACAGCCGAATATCAGCATCATTGACATGATAGTCACTGCAGAAAAAACAATTTTCCGATTCATAACAAACATATTGATTCCGATTTTTAATTATACAGCGTTCCAGTGTTAATCACCGGGCTGGCACTCTCGTCAGCGCACAGCACCACCAACAGATTGCTGACCATCGTGGCTTTCTTTTCCTCATCCAGTTCCACAATATGATCGGCACTGAGTTTCTTGAGGGCCAAATCCACCATCGAAACGGCACCTTCCACAATCTTCTCACGAGCAGAGATAATGGCATCGGCCTGCTGACGGCGCAGCATCACACTGGCAATCTCGGCAGCATAGGCCAGATAGTTGATGCGAGCCTCTATCACCTCGATACCGGCAATATCCAAACGGCTACGGAGTTCCTCCTCCAGACGCTCGTTGATTTCCTCACCCCCGCTGCGCAAGGTAATCTCTTCGCTTTCCTTATCCATATTATCGTAGGCATACATACCCGCCACTTTACGCAAAGCGGCGTCGCTCTGCACGTTTACAAAACTGTCGTAGCCACTCAACAGATTCTGGTTGGACGAAACCGCCTCGCTTGAGGCAGCACCCTTCATCTGGGCGTTGATGGCTATCACCTTCGCCATCGTGCTCTCTTTGCTGATGTCGATGTTGAAACTGGCCTTATAGGTATCCTTAATCTTCCACACCAACACCAAACCAATCATAATGGGGTTACCGTTTTTGTCGTTCACCTTGATGGGCGGTACATCCATATTGCGGGCACGCAGCGACAGTCTGCGCTTCCCGTAGAAAGGATTCAACCAGAAGAATCCGTTTTCACAAACCGTTCCGCTGTACTTGCCGAAGAAAGTCAGCACCCGCGACTGGTTGGGCTGAATGATGGTGAAACCAATCCAATGGAGCAGATACACCACACACAAGAGGAAAAGCGACAGTGCTATCAATCCGTCATTATCCTGATCAATAGCATTGACCATCAAGGTAATAGAGCCAATCAATATGGCCAGATTCACAAACAGATGCAGAAAGCCATTGTTGGCCAGCGTCATTTTTTTCTGAAATTCCTTTGTTTCCATTTCTATGTTTTTTTAGGTTTTTTAATAATGTTGTCATGATATCATATCAATATCATTTCGGCTGCAAAAATACAAAAAATTTTGTTCCTGCAACAACTGACTGAAAAATTTTTTAATCATACCTCAGATTAATCCAAGTTGACGGGTTAATTGGCACATTAGCACATTGGCACATTGTCTCATTAAATATTTTTTTATCTTTCCTCGCGGACGCGATGAATCGCGTCCCTACAATAAAAATTTATACGTCTGTGTGTAATTCAGGAATTTTATGTACATTTGCAGGTCGAAAAGAATAAAAGAAAATAAAGAAGAATAAAAGAGAATAAAAAAGAATAAAAGAGAATAAATGAAAAAAAAGAACACAGATAGCGAAAATTTTCAAGGCTTGTTTCAGCCTACATTTGGGAACCGTCCTGAGCAATATATTGGTCGCGACGGCGTTATAGAGCAGTTTATGGAAGGACTGCGGGAACCTGTCGGAAGCCGCAATCGCTGCACATTGTTTCTAGGACAAAGGGGGATGGGAAAGACCGCTTTGCTGCTTGAACTGAGCGACCGAGCAACAAAAGCAGGTTATGTAGTGGCTCGTGTGACCGCTCATGAGGGGATGCCCAAAGCCATCATTGAGCAGTTCCAGCTGAATGGTTCGCAATACTTCAATGACGAGAAGCGAAAGATGACGGGTGTTACCGCCGGTGTACTGGGTTTCACATTAGGTCTTACCTTTTCAGAGGCTGCTGAACGACAGTACGGATTCCGTTCAAAAATGTCGCTGCTATGCGACAAGCTTGCAGAGAAGGGGAAAGGAGCGCTGATTCTAATTGACGAGGTGCGCACCTCTACCGCTATGCGTGAGGTGGCTGCTGCTTATCAGGAGCTAGTAGGGGACAAGAAAAACGTAGCCATTGCTATGGCCGGTCTTCCACATGCCGTCTCAAGCGTGTTGAACGATCAGGTTCTTACTTTTTTGAACCGTGCAACCAAGGTAGAGCTGGGACTGATTTCCACCAACCTGATTAGGGCTTACTACGAACGGGCTTTCAAAACGGTGGGAGTTAAAATTTCCGACACCCTGCTTGACAGAGCCGCACTGGCTACCCGAGGTTTTCCTTACCTAATGCAGTTGATAGGATACTACTTAATCCAATACACCGAAGAAGGCGGTACTGTTAACAGTAAGATAATGGACAAGGTGGAAAAAGCGGCCATGAGTGATATGGAGGACAACGTGTTCAAGCCAATCCTATCCCCATTGTCTGACAACGACCTGCTATTCCTGAAAGCTATGGCCCGACAAAGTGATGTGGTGACTACCGCCAAATTGCAATCCGCATTAGGAAAGAAGGGTCCGGCCATACAGCCTTATCGTAAGCGCTTGCTTGATGCCGGTGTTATTGAGTCGCCCCGCAGAGGTGAGCTTGTATTTGCTGTGCCTTATTTGGCAGAATACCTGTTGCAGGATAAGAATTAATAGAAGTTGTCACATAGCGAAAATGGTATGATAAACAATAATCATTTAATAGCATGAGGAGAACATTTGCTTTATTCATTGCCCTAATTATATTGTTTGCATCATGCAAGAAGGATAGCCCTGTTGCTGGGAAACATTATATTGGCTATTGGCATCACATATCTAAACTCACTTTAGAATTCGAGAACGATTCTATTGTCAATGCTACAGAGTCTAGTTCTGAATTTGTTGGACGCTTTACCGACAAAGCGACAGGGTACTACACATGGAACGATTCAACAATTGTAATATATTTGACAGAAGGTTCTGATGAAAATGTATATCTGAACGATTTTCCAATAATAGACACATTCGTAGCAAACAATGATTTTTCAGAATTAACTGAATATCTTAATCCAAATAACAAAACGGCTACATCTCATCCTTGTACTTTGAAAAAGTATAGACCTTGGTTTATCGGCCAACTGCTGTTATTTGTTGTTATATTAATCCCCGTTACCATCTTTCTAAAAAGAAAAATAAAGAGATGAAAAAACATTTCAAACATCTGCTATGCTTAGCACTTTTTATTGTTACATTAAGTGCTTCTGCTCAATCAAATCTTATGGGCACATACTGGCATGATGGCGAATATTTTTATCCAGTTGAAAACGAAAACGATACGGCGATATGGGTTAATACACTATCCCTGCATGAAGGCGGTGTGTCTGATCCATGGTTAAAAACAGACAATCCAAATGTTTTCAAATATTGTTACTGGAAAAGAAACAACGAAACAGGTAATACCGAAATCTGCGACAGCATTGTACACACATATCTTGACGGACAGGAGTTGATGCTTATTTATGGAGAGCATAAGAAACTGGAAAATGTTTTAATACGTTATGATGGACAATCAAAAGAACAATTCTATGCCTTTTCTCATGGTTTTGACTCCATTCAGGAAAAGGACATTCGAACACGAATAAAAGGGCAATATTCTATTTCTGGAACAACTATGAAATGGACTTTCACAGATGATAGCATATTGGTCTCTGGTGCAACATCCTCATCAATAATCAAGAGGAATATTGGATACTCCACATTTTGGGAGATGGATTATCCCACGCAAGTACTAAAACTTGATGATGGGAGATACCTTTATTACGAGTTTACCCTTAATGGTTTGGATTTATTTGAAGGGATTTCACACCATGAAGCTGACGGTTTCGAATGGGTAACGGAAGGACGACTTTATTATCATTTAGACAAGCAAAGTCAGAATAAAAATGTCCCTGGTCATTGGCCGGAAGCATCCACAATGATTCTTACCCGAGGGTATTTGTCCAAATATCCGACAGAAGTGCTTCGCTATATGCGAAATGAAATTTACGCTCGAAATGGCTACCGCTTTTCTGACGAACAACTATTCAATTATTTCAGTCAGTCGGGTGATTGGTACCATCCCAAAGAGAATCAGAGCGAACTTGACTTATCTCCTATAGAGAAATTGAACATTCAACTTATTCGATTTGTTGAGGAAGACAGAATGAAACAATAATCCTTCGGACGCGATGAATCGCGTCCCTACATAAGGCCATCGGACGCATTCTATACGTTCTTACGTGAGAAGGAGCCATCCCACATCTCCATACAGTTTTCGTGCGACCTCCATTCCGCTTGTCGTTCCACTCCAAGTGTAATCTCGTCAAATTACTCTTCCGGCAGTGCCTTGAAGCCGAGGCCCATGATTTCGGAGCTTTCGATAACGTTGACGAAGGCTTGGGGGTCGAGGAAGCGCAGGTTGGATTTGAGTTTCACCAGATCACTACGGTCGAGGGTGACGTATATCATCTTGCGTTCCGCCCCTTGATACATACCTGTGCCGGCAAAAATAGTACCCCCACGCTTCATGTCGTTGATGATGAAATCGCGCACCTCATCCACCTTCTCCGTTACAATGAAGGCGGTCTTGTATGACTTGATACCATCTACAATCAAGTCGATCACCTTGCTTTCGATGGCAATCAGTATAATGGAATAGATGGGGAGACGAATCTGCTTGAAGGCAATCAGGGTGGTGAGGGTAATACACGAATCCACCACCAACACCAACGTTCCCAAAGATATTTTTGTGTATTTGTGGATAATCATGGAGATGATGTCGCTACCACCAGAGGTTGCTCCCGACTTGAATATCAAACCGATAGCTATACCATAAATCACACCGGCCACCACCGTATTCAGGAAGTAGTCGGGCACAAAGAACAAGTCGCTATGCGGAATCTGCACATAATTATGTACATCAGAGGTCACTTCGTCAATACCACCGTGAATCACTGGATTATACCCCCACAGGGTTTCTATCAAAAAGGTGAACAAGAAAATCAAAACCGTTGACACCACTGTTTTTACGCCAAAACGCGGACCCAGAATCAAAGTACCGATAATCAGCAAGGGAATATCCATGCAGATGGCATAGTAACTGATCTTCCACGGCCACACGGTATTGAATACGTTGGCCAAACCGTAGGTGCCTCCCGGAGCCAGCAAATAGGGGTTCACAAACATCACATCGCCCACTGCGAAAAGCAAACTTCCGATAGTCAAAAGGAAATATGCGTAAATCTCGGTTTTTATTTTATTCTTGTTCAGCATATTAGATATTTTTATTAGACGATGCAAAAATACGAAAAATGTGCTAATTTACCAATGAAAGTTGAATTATATTTACGTCACTACCCCGCCCTTCGAGCACCCGTTGGAGGCTTCGCCTCCTTTTCCTCTTCGCTCGGCATAGCCAAATCATATTTTGTCTCTGCACTCGCTCAATCGTCAAATCTAAAGAAGGGGAATTTAGGCTTGTTTTTTATCGAAAAAATTACTATCTTTGCGGTCTCTAAAGTAGCTGCTATGAATAAAATACTATTTATATGTCACGGTAATATCTGCCGCAGTCCGATGGCCGAGTTTGTCATGAAGAAACTGGTGAAAGAGGCTGGCAGGGAGGCTGAATTTGAGATTGCTTCCGCTGCCACCAGCACCGAGGAAATCGGGAATCCTGTATATCCACCCGCCAAACGAAAGTTGGCGGAGCACAATATTGGCTGTGCCGGCAAGACCGCCCGCCAGATTACCCGCAAAGACTACGAATACTACGACTACATCATCGCGATGGACCAAAACAACCTTAGAAACCTGCACCGCATGTTGGGCGACGACACTCTGCACAAAATATCGTTGCTAATGGACTACACCTCCCGTCCAGGCGATGTGGCAGACCCCTGGTACACTGGCAACTTTGAAGCCACCTGGCAAGATGTGATGGAAGGCTGTACCGCTCTATTGCAAACCTTTGACGAATAATCCTTTCAAGAAATAATCAATATGAAGAAAATCATCAGTCTTATTATAATAAGCGTGCTTTGCTTCACCACGATGGCCCAGCAAGCACAAAAGATTCAGAAGGTCAACTCCGTAGAAATCCTCCAAAAAGGCATCAAGTTGCACGACGAAGGCAAATACAGGGAAGCCCTTGCCGAATACGCCAAAGTGCCCTTCGGTGACCAATATTATGACCTGGCCGTCTATGAAAAGGCGCTGACCCAAGAGTCAATGGAGGACTACAGAGGAGCCATCCAGAACATCAACGAGTTGCTGGACAACCCCTCTTGCCAAATCAACAGAAACAAAATCCTCATGCTGTTGGGCGACTGCTATGATTACCTGGAGGAATATGAGAAATCAGTAGCCGCCTACGACGAGGCACTGAAGATTGCCCCCTACGATTACCTCACCATTTTCAACAAGGGTGTTGCGCTGATGAGCAACGAAAAGTATGAGGAAGCCCTTGAGTGTTTCAAAAAATCCATCTTCATCTCACCCGCCCATCAGGGAAGCCACTACCGCTACGGCTTGTGCTGTCTGCAATTGGGCTATACGGTGCCCGGTATCCTTGCCCTGAATTTCGCCACCCTCATCAACCCCTCTCACAGCTATTGCATCAGAGCTTTACAAGCATTGGACGAACTCTACGACAAAGGGATATCAGAATTCAACAATGAGCACTACATCGATATCAACGATGAATACGAGGAACTGAATGTTTTCTACAAGGATATTCACCAACTGCTGAACAGCAAAGCCGCTGAAACCCAAAAGTTCCATGCGCTATCGAAAATCAACCATAAGGTGGTGATGTACAACCAGCTGGTATTCTCCAATATCAAAGTGCGTCCCAACTCAAGAAGCGTTGAAGACATGCTTTATGTTCCCCTGTTCCAACAAATCATGGCCAACAAGCAGTTCAACACCCTGTGCTACTACCAGTTGCAGGAAACCGATATCAACGATGGGAAAGTGTCCGCCAAAGCCAGCAAGATGAAAAAGGATTTCAACGTGCTGATTGAAGACATCGTCAACCATATTCAGGAAGTGGCTCCCAAAGGGATAGGTATCGAGAACAAGGAAGGCATCACCTATATGTACAACGACCACCTGCAACTGAACAAGTGGGGCAAACTGAACCCTTCATTCAAGGACGACCCTGTGGAAGAAGGCGAATGGATCACCATCAACAACAATGGTCAATATGAGGAAATCAGCCACTTCGTCATGGGAAAAGCCAACGGTTTTGTACAGTTTTACGAGAAAGGCGAACTTGAACAGAAAATCATGGCCAAAGACGGGAAACCCGAAGGACAGGTATTTCTTTATACCCCCGACCCGCTATTCCACCAACAGATTTTATCGGAAGAATTTACCATTAAGGACAATGAATATGAAGGTCTCTATCGTTCTTACAGCAAGCAAGGTGTTTTACAACAGGAAGGCAACATGGTGAACACCAAACTTGACGGTCTTGTAACCTATTACGACGAGCAGGGACACGTGATCTCGAAAGAGAATAATGCCAACGGGAATTTATATGGCCAACAAAAAAACTTTTACCCGGGCGGACAACTTAAAATGGAATACCGTGCAGGCAACGAGAACGAGACAACTGAACTACACTCATTCTATATCGATGGCTCCAAGAAAAGTGACGGTTTCATTAAGAATGACAACAAGGTTGGAACTTGGACTTTCTATCAGCCATCGGGACAAGTATCAAGCAAAGAACAATACGACGAGGAAGGGAAGGAAGATGGAGAAGGAATCCAATACAATTCCAACGGCAACATCGACACCAAAATCACCGCCAATCATGGAAAGCTTGTCAAACATGAATATTTTGGAACCACCAAAGGCGTTCCTGTCTGTACTTACAACTTCAACAACGGCAAACTCTCCAATGTGGTCAGCTACATGCCCGACGGCTCCGTCAGACAGGAATACCCCTTAAACGGCAAAACCGTCACCTTCGATCTTTATACAGAATACGGCTCCAAATCACTCAATGGCACCCTGGATGCCGATTTCAATTGGCAGGGACTCAAAACAAACTATTACCCGAACAGTCAGGTTGCTGAAGAAGGCACATACAAAGATGACCAAGTCAACGGAGAAAGAAAAACCTATTATGAGAATGGCCGTCTCAAAGGTTATACCACCTACCAAAACGGAAAAATCAACGGCTTTTCACTGGAATACTACAACAACAAGGACAACAGTCTGGCCGGAGAGTATTATTTTGAGAATGACACCGTGAAAGGTGACTGGTACAAATATTATTTCGATGGAAACATTCGCCAAATTGGCAAAAATGATGAGTCTGGAAATCTTATTTACTTTTGCCAATATCGTCCCGATGGAAGCAAAGATTACGAAATCAAATATTATCATGGGGCTCTTTGTTTCCTTATCAGCTATAACAGAGACAGCGAAGCGATTGCACGCGACACCCTTATTAATGGAAGTGGTACTATCAAATACTATAATCCTGAAGGTCAATTGAAAGAGATCAGACCTTTCGTCGGAGGTGATGCCGAAGGAATCGCATATAGCTATAATCTAAATGGTCAAGTCATAGACTCTGTCAACTATATTTCAGGAACCAACAATAGTTTCGAAAGAACCTACTATCCGACAGGCGAACTTCTTTCAGAGGTAAAATCTGTTCAAGGAGACTACCACGGAAAATACAAGTATTACACGCCAGACGGGAAACAACTCCTAGAAAGCACTTACGAATATGGCACAATTGTTAATTCCTCAAGTTATACAACTGAAGGGAAATTGTATTACAACATCAATTATACTAACGGCGAACGAACGGGTAAAACTAGCTACTACGCCCCCGACGGGAAGACTCTTCTCTACGAAATCATGTACCAAAACAACCTATCTGTCACTATCTCATGCGCTCAAAAGGGAGGCAAAATGTCAGAACCTGTGCTCATCGGCACCGACGACCAGAGCTTCAAGGCTTACTATCCCAACGGCACCGTTGGAGCAGTGGTATCCTTCCGCAACGGACTATTCAACGGGACAAAATCCGTTTATTATCCCAACGGCCAAGCCTACCAGACTGTATCTTTTACTGACGACATGAACGATGGTCAGGCCATCACCTATTACGCCAACGGCAATGTGTACTCTAAAAAAGAATACAAAGAAGACATGGTGCATGGCGAGGAAATCTACTATTATCCCGATGGGAAAGTAAAATACGAAGGACGCTTTTACTATGACATGCCTCACGGCGAATTCAAGACCTACGACAAGGACGGAAAACTCACCCATAGGGTGGTGATGTACTACGGCGAACCCATCGAAGACGAGCACTTTTGACAGCTAAAAATAAATTTGTCACAGAATGTTTTTTATTCAGAATAAATATGTACCTTTGCAGAAAATTTAAAACACATATTACATAACATAAAAAAACTGATATTATGAAAGTTGTTCACAATTTCAACGCTGGACCTTGCGTCCTTCCTAAAGAAGCGATTGAGTCCACCATTAACGCTATGCGCGATTTCGACAACACCGGTGTCGGCATTATGGAAATCTCCCATCGTACTCCAGGTTGGGAACGCATTATGGCGGAAACCCGCCAGCTCTGGCGCGACCTTCTCAACATCCCTGAAGAATACGAAATCCTTTTCCTCGGTGGCGGTGCCAGCACCCAGTTCTTCTGCGTGCCCGCTAACCTGATGCGCAGCAAAGCCGCTTATCTTCAAACTGGTGTTTGGGCTAAGAAAGCTGCCAAAGAAGCTAAGCTGTTCGGTAAGGTTGACATTATCGCCTCCTCTGAAGACAAAACCTACAACTACATCCCGAAAGGTTGGACCGTCCCCGCTGACGCCGACTACTTCCATATCACTACCAACAACACCATTTACGGTACTGAAATCCGCGAGGACTTCACCGCTGAGAAGTGCAACAACGTGATGCTCGTCGCTGACATGTCCTCCGACATCATGAGCCGTCCCGTTGACGTGACCAAATACGGCCTCATCTATGGTGGTGCCCAGAAGAACGTAGGTCCTGCCGGTGTTACCTTCGTCATCGTCAAGAAATCTATCCTTGGCAACATTGGCGACCGCGCCTATATGAACCCGCTGCCAACCATGGTAGACTATAGAACCCACGCTGCAGAAGAAGCTAAGAACATCTCCATGTTCAACACCCCGCCCGTAGGCGCTATCTTCCTCATGCACGAAACCCTCAACTGGCTGAAGAACACCATTGGTGGCGTAGCCGAGATGAACAAGATCAACACCAAGAAATCCAACCTTCTGTACGAAGAAATCGACCGTAACAGCATGTTTGTGGGCACCGTTGCCGACAAGGCCGACCGTTCCATCATGAACCACTGCTGGGTAATGGCTCCCGGTTACGAGGACAAGCAGGACGCTTTCATGGCCTTTGCCAAGGAATGTGGTATGGTGGGCATCAAGGGTCACCGTTCCGTTGGCGGCTTCCGCGCTTCCCTCTACAACGCTTGCTCCATCGAAGACGTCGAAGCTCTCGTAGATTGCATGCAGAAGTTTGAAAAAGCGAACAAATAATTGATAATTAACAATTACTAATTAATAGCTGACATGAAAGTATTAATCGCTACTGAAAAACCTTTCGCAAAAGCTGCTGTTGACGGCATTCGCGAAATCGTTGAAAAAGCAGGTTACGAACTCTGCCTGCTGGAAAAATATACCGACGTACAACAGTTTTACGATGCAGTGGCTGATGTGGACGCTCTGATCGTTCGTTCCGACAAAGTGACTGCAGAAGTTATCGATGCTGCTAAGAACCTGAAGATTGTGGTTCGCGCTGGTGCCGGTTTCGACAACCTCAACCTGGAGGCATGCACCGCCAACAACATCGTGGCTATGAATACCCCCGGCCAAAACTCAAACGCTGTGGCCGAACTGGCTATCGGTATGATGATTTACATGGCCCGCAACACTTTCAAACCCGGCACCGGTGCTGAGTTGAAAGGCAAGAAACTGGGTATCCAGGCTTATGGCAACGTGGGTCGCCTCGTTGCACAGAAAGCCAAAGCCCTGGGTATGGAAGTTTGGGCTTTCGACCCCTTCGTTCCCAAAGACAAAATGGAAGCCGAAGGCGTTACCGTTCCCGCCACTTTGGAAGAGCTGTACAGCAACTGTAACTACATCTCACTGCATATTCCTGCCAACGACCAGACCAAGAAGTCTATCGGCAAGAACCTCGTGGGTCGTATGCCTAAAGGCGGCTGCGTAATCAACACCGCCCGCAAGGAAGTCATCAACGAGGAAGAACTGGCTCAACTGATGACCGAACGCGAAGATCTGAAATACTGCACCGACATCGCTCCCGTTGAAATGGGTCTCTTCGAGAACTTCGAGAAACGCTTCTTCGCTACTCCTAAAAAACAGGGTGCCGAAACCGCTGAAGCTAACATCAACGCCGGCCTCGCCGCTGCTCGTCAGATTGTGAACTTCTTTGTCAATGGTGACAAAAAATTCCAGGTGAACAAATAATATTCACGCCTTTTAATATGTTTTCGAAAAGGTCCCGTCATCTCCTGATGGGGCCTTTTTTTTGACAACAAAAAAAATTCATTTTCTTTGTAACGTTTTTGAATTTTTGTCGTCATGTTATTGTCGAAAGATTAGTTTCTCAATGAATAAAATAACACAAAGACAATAATGACAATGAAAAGAAACATTTATTTATTAGCATGCATTGCTCTTTGCATAAGCCTATGCATCACCTCCTGCAAGAAAGAAAAAATCAAAACCGACAACCCCACCCAGGTTGAAAACCAGAACCAAGAACCCCAAGGCGACGGCATCATCCCTAACGCTGTGAAAGACTACGACGGCAATACCTACGATGCAGTAAAAATCGGCAACCAGGTGTGGATGGCCACCAATCTACGCACCACCCATTACGCCAGCGGTGTTGCTATCGACGAAGGATCTACAACAAGCTATCAGCACCCCTACTATTACAAGCGTAGCGGTGACCCAGCCTCCTTTGGTTATCTATACAACTGGAAAGCGGCAGTGGACTGTGCTCTCTCTTCTGAAAGTAATCCCAGCGGAGTGCAGGGCGTATGTCCCGATGGTTGGCATGTGCCCAGTGATGCCGAGTTTGACGAGCTTATCGAATATTGTGAGAGCAAAGATGAATATGCCTGCGGTGAATTAATCCCGGGTTCCCCCAGAAACGTTGCCAAATCACTGGCAGCTGTTTACGAATGGGACTACTGCGACCTTGAATGCGCGGTTGGCCACGACCCCAGTTCAAATAATTTGACTGGCTTTGGAGCCATACCCACTGGTTTCTACATAGGAGTTTTCACCGATCCCGGCAGAATAGCTGACTTTTGGGGAGCCACAGGCTGCGACGGCTGTACCTACGCTTACAAACACTATACCTCCTACAACAGCACCAACATGTATCGTGTTACTTCCGAAAAAAATGTAGCCTACCCCGTACGCTGCGTAAAAGACTAAGCACTTACCGAATAGTGCGAAATTCGGTAGGATAGAGGCCAGTCTCGCGGTGGAAGTAACGGCTAAAGACAGCTTGGTCGCTGAAACCCAGCATATCAGAAATGGCTTGGATATTGAGGTCTGGTCGCATACTGAGCAGTTTCTTGGCTTCGCTAACCACCTGCTGGTGTATCCACCAGGCAGCGGTGTGACCTGTCTCTTTCTTCACCACAGAACTGAAATGTTTGGGAGAAAGGCAAACCATACTGGCATAGAACTCTACATCGCGGTGGGTGCGGAAATGCTGGGCAAGGTGGTTGTGAAATAATGTGCTAATGCGGTTGTCGGGTAAGTATTCGTTGAGCTTCTCGCTACGATAGTAGCTAAGCAATCTCATAAAAAATTCCAGTTGGCTCATCATGAAATGTTGTCGGTTGGGAATGTCTATGCTGGCCGTTTCACGCATCACTCCTACCAGATTCATAATGACACCATATTCACGACTGTCAAGATCCACCCTAGGGTATGGTTCGTAACGGTATCGCATTTGGTTGATGATACGCAGCAGCGGATCGTCAAGCAGTGAGGCATCCACCACCACCAGTGTAGCGATGTAATCGTCGCTCTTGCTCACCATGCGGAGAACATGATTGGGGAAAAGAACAGCCACCGTATGTTCCTCCGAGAAATCAGGCATATCATCGTACATCATCTGTATGTTGCCACGATGACCAATACAAATAACATAATCAGGTGATACAAACGGATCCTCACCTAAAGGAAGCCCCCTGACATCATCGAAAACAACAATACCATTCTCTTTAATTTTCTGTGCATTCAGCAACAGAGGGTGCTGATATGATTCGTTCTTTTTCATATTGCAAAAATACGGATTATTTTGATAAATTTGAACCATTCCGACTTTTTGCCAAACAAAACAACCAAAATGCTATTGAATAAGTACATGTATGTATATACTTTTGCTGTGTCAAATGTCATTTTGCAACAAGCAATTATTAATCACCAATATGTTCCTATATGAAAAGACTAACCTTTATCGCCATCACACTCTTTCTCAGTATGAGCCTGATGGCACAATCGCCTGCCGACAACACTGTTGAAGTTGTCTATAGCGGCACAACGGCAACGGTTGCTGTAGCTAGCAATGTGAGCCAGTATTTGACGGTCACCCAAGACGGAGCACATGTCTCCATCGCACAGAGTAGCGATCTCGCTACCGAAATCACCTACAACCTCAGTGGCACATCAACCGATGGCGAGTTCTACATGTCGGGCTCATACAAAGCCACCATCGAGTTGAACGGCCTGACGCTGACCAACACCACACCGGTTTATAGTGGTGCTGCCATCCATATCCAAAATGGCAAGCGTATCAACGTGAAGGTCATCACCGGCACTACCAACACCCTTGCAGATGCCGCTACCGGATCGCAAAAGGGCTGCCTCTACGTAAAAGGACATGCAGAATTCAAGCAACAAGGTACTCTTAATGTGGTAGGTAACTTGAAACACGCCATCAAGGCTGGCGAGTACATCTCGGTAAAGAACGCCACCATCAACGTAACTTCCGCTGTGGGCGACGGCATTTCGTGCAATCAGTATTTCCTGATGGAGAGCGGTAACATCAACATCAGTGGCACAGGCGACGACGGTATCCAGTGCGACCTTGACGGAGATATCTCAACAGGCGAAACCACCGACCACGAGGATGAGGATTCGGGCAATATGTATATCAGCGGTGGTAATATCACCATCACCTGTACTGCTATTGCCGCCAAGGGTATTAAAAGTGCGGGCGACATTTTCATCTCTGGCGACCCTGTGATTAACGTGACTACCACCGGCAAAGGCACTTGGGACGAAGATGATTTAGAGACCAAAGCGGCCAGTGGCATCAGTTCCGACCGCAACATCGACATCAGTGGCGGCGTCCTTACACTCACCTCCACGGGTTCAGGCGGCAAGGGCATGAAATGCGACAGCATCCTCACCATCAGCGGGGGCGACATCACCGTTGCCACCAGCGGGGGGCTCTATTATAATAATGGTACTACAGAGAATACTAACTACACAGGCAATACAGACAACATCAACAGCGACTACTACTCTGCTCCAAAAGGCATCAAAGCGGGTCTGAAAACACAGGTAAGCAATAACAACTACACCTACAGTGGAGGCCTTGTCATCAGCGGCGGTTACATCAAGGTGACCACCACAGGCACTAACGGCGAAGGTATCGAGAGCAAGAACACGCTGGACATCACTGGCGGTGAAATCTTTATCAACGCCTACGACGATGGTATCAATTCGGCTCAAGACATGAACATCAGTGGAGGTTACGTCTATTCGCGCTCCACCAACAACGACGGTCTTGACGCCAACGGCAACCTTTACCTCAACGGCGGCTTGGTTTACGCCATCGGTTCCCGTTCGCCCGAATTAGCCATTGATGCCAACAGCGAAGAAGGCAAAAAGGTCTATATCAACGGCGGAACCGTCATCGCTGTCGGTGGAGTGGAATCCGGAGCCTCTATAAGCCAGTACACCTGCCGAGCCTCCTCAGTAAGCAGCAACACTTGGTATTCGTTGACCTACGGCAATAATGTTGTTGCTTTCTACACTCCGACAATAAATACAGGCGGTGGCCCCGGTGGTGGTGGACCTGGCGGCGGTGGTCCTGGAGGTGGAAACTCGTCCCAGATCGTAATTTCAACCCCTTATACTCCAACCCTTAAAAGTGGTGTTACCGCAAGCGGCACCGGCATCTTCGAGAACAACTGCTATTTGGATGCCACTGCCAGCGGCGGCACCTCGGTATCACTGACCTATATGGGTGGTACAACTACCGGCATTGAAGACTTTGAAATGGAGACAGGTGTAAATGACAATCGAATTTATACCCTTGACGGCCGCTATCTCGGCACCGAACTTCCCGCTTCTTTCCGTGGTATCTATATCCAAAATGGGAAAAAGCATGTTAAAATGCAATAAGCAAAACATACTATAGCATGACACTGATAATTGTTTCATCTATATACTTGTTATTTGGACTTCTGACAATCCATTTCTTAAGCGAAGTGCAATTTAACGGTTTTGATGATTTGCAAGACTTAGTAGCAAAGATATTGTCAGCAATCTTTTGGCCATTGTTTTGGTCAGTTTTTACTATCTGTGTGATAATAAACAAAATAAAAAAGGCAAGCGATAATTAAGTCTGCAATCTAACAAGCTAAGTAATTCAAAAACTACGAATATTTTTCAACAATATCCGTAGTTTTTTTTCGTTTTCGTAGTCTAAAAGAAAACAACACCTAAAAATGTAACGTTTTCGGAATTCTTGTCGTCATACTGTTGTAATACTTTAGCATAATGAAAAGAGGCATCCTATTATCAGCATTTCTATGCTTAGCAGCCATAACGGTTTTAGCACAAAAGACTAATTACATTATCGTCGGCACCGCCCCCGACCTTGAGGGTGTAAAGATTATCATGTACAATATGGAAAACGGAGTTCATCTGGATTCCACCATGGTCATCAACGGAAAATTCCAACTCAAAGGCCACACGGATACTTCCATACTGGTGAATGTCAACTCTGGCGACAGGAGAATGGTCATGGTTCTGTTGCTACAACCCGGTAGCCACCTGACTATTGATGCGGCTACTGCTACCGTGAAAGGAAACAGGCCCTCCGAACAACTCAACCAAATGGCTCAGGAGATAAATACCTTGCACGATAAACAGCAACGGGTAGCCCGTCAGTGTATGGCAGCCGAGGAACAGATGGAAAAGGATTCATTGATGAATCTTTATGATGCATACACCCTGCGTATAACCAACTTTGTTGACTCTGTCTGTTGGAAACTTTATGAAGCCAATGCCGACAACAAGGCCGGAGCAGAGATTCTTCTCAATATCGCCCATTTTTTAACTAAAAACAAACGACTTTACTTTGAGGAACCCACCCCCTCAATCCTGCGCCTGCTATCCACCTATGCCGAGGCCTCCCCAGTCATCCAAAATTATCCCACGCTTAGAAAAATCATCCAACAAATAACCGTTCAGATTGAGATAAAACCCGGGGCATCCTTCCGGGATTTCAAGGCCGTGGACTACACCACAGGCAAGCAGACCACCCTCGGTGCCATCATTAGCGGTCATGTCGCTGTTGTTGACTTCTGGGCCTCATGGTGCGGTCCCTGCCGAAAGGAGATTGAAGAAACGTTAAAGCCGTTATACAAGGAATACGCCAACAGAGGTCTGATGGTAGTTGGTGTTGACGTGTGGGACAAAGTCGAAAACCACGACAAGGCTGTCAAAGAGTTGGGTATCACCTACCCCCAGCTGATTGACACCGACCGCAACAACTCGTCGTTGCTTTACGGTTTCAACAGCATCCCGTTTGTTATCCTCATCGACCGCGACGGCACCATCCTCGGCATCTTTCGAGGTGAGGAACTTGTCCAAGAGGTAGAAAAAGCATTGAAAATTGAAAAATAATTAGTACTTTTGCAAACCAAAAGTACTTTATGGACGCAAAGAAATACATTGAGAGACTGCAGTTGGAACCCCACCCTGAGGGCGGGTACTTCCGTCAGGTTTATGGCAACGATGCCAGTGGCACCAAGCCCATCTCCACCATATATTATATGCTTACTGGCAGCGACTTCTCAGCCTTCCACCGCCTGCACCACATGACGGAAATCTGGTACTACCACGCTGGCGAACGACTCAACATTTATGTTATTGATCCTGACGGCAGCCTGACCGTACACCATCTGTATGCCAACAACGAGATGCAGGTGATGATACAACCCGAACAGTGGTTTGCTGCCGACATCCCGTCAAAAACAGGCTTTTGCTTGGTGGGCTGCGCTGTAGCCCCCGCCTTCAGCTTCGAGAACTTCGAGTTAGGCCACAAAGACGAACTGCAAAGCCAATTTCCCCAACACTCCGAACTTTTCGAGCGACTTTGTCGGTAAATAGTAATAATCGGTTCCCAATATCATTTCCAGAAATGTGGATTTTGGCTGAATTTCTAGGTGTCTCAAACCACCTTGTACTATGCTGAACTATTATAGAGTAAGTGTAAATATTTTTTACACCACTGTAAAATATCTTTACAGTCGATAGGTTGAACTCTACTTTTAAATCATTATTTATTAGACGGTTGTGTATTTGGCACAATAACCGCATAAACAGTCACGTTACTATATTATCACGAGTTATACAACTACCCTCTCTCTTTGTTGAAAACCGGCTCGGAAATCACCAGTTTTTTGCGACAGATTACAAAACATCAACAAATATGAGAAAATCAACCTTAACCATTATCCTCTTAATCGCGGCGATAACTGCGGTGTGGGCACAAAAGCCTGACAAGAAAACCGTAAAATTGGAGAATCGGCTTGTGGGAACATTTGTGGAAGTGCCTGGGGCGAACTACACGGTAAGTGATGCCAACGGGGATAAAACAGTGACCTTTGCGGCATTTCGCATGTTACAAACGGAGGTTAGCATTGAGTCGTACAAGCGTTTCCTTGATGACCTGAAGGCGCAAGGACGTATGGCCGACTACGAGAAGGCGAAGATTGACACTGCCCGTGCGATGCCGGAACTGCCGACCAATTATTTCAGCCAGCCATCATATCTGTATAATCCCGTAGCATGTATCAGCTATGAAGGTGCAATCTTGTTTTGTAGCTGGCTGACGGAGAAGATGGGCGGAGAGTGGGAATACACACTGCCCACAAAAGAGCAGTGGAAATATGCCGCCCGAAGCGGAAAGGCATTAGGTTTTCAATATTCGATGGGCTTTGATGAGATTTTCCCAGACATGAATGGGAATCCTATGTACACCTATTTGATGGTGAACGATGCTTGCATCACTATGCGGGATGGGCATCTGGAGATTATAGATAAACCTTTTGGCAGATTTGAGAAAGAGGGACGCGCATTAGAGTATCGATTGCCAACCCACATCTATTCGCATCACCCCAATCTGTTAAGTCTATACAACATGTGCGGTAATGTGGCGGAGATGGTTTATGAGCGGGGTGTTGCGTTTGGTGGCAGCTTCCTCGACCCCGGTTACGACATCCGCATCGACAGCGAAAAACGTTACGACGCCCCATCCCCACGCATCGGATTCAGGGTGATTGCGGTGAGGAAAAAGTAACAACTTTAAAATTGTTTTACAATGCATATCAAAAGAAAAATTCATAGCTTGTTATTTCTCATAATGTTACCATTTTTTCTGTTGGCACAAGATTCTCATCTTTCCTTCTCCAGGCAACAGATGTATGAGGATTACAACCAGTTTGTGCAAATCGTTAGGGATTATAATCCACAAATCAATGTACGTGAAATGGTTACAGGGTATAACGTATTAAGTAGATTGGAAAGTTTACGTCCTCAAATTGACAGTGTTTGCAGTAATCACGACTATTTCAAACTGCTAGAAAATGCTGTGTCCACCCTTGTCGACATACACGCCTATGCAATTTCTCCCACTCGTTCGCCCTTTTGGATGCCATTATATCATAACACTACTTTTAAAGCAATTGATACAAGTGCTATTCGAAGTGTAATGAGATATTATACTGAAAGCCCATCATCCAACTGTTCGGATAATTCTTCTTTTAGTTTTGGCAGCATCCTTCAGTATATTGACGGTAAGTACTATACAATGGGAGAGATCGTGCTTAAAGGGAAAAATTCAAAGGTAAAAATTTGCGAGTCAATTTTGACTAAGGTCAATGGTGAAAATGTTGATACATACGTTTACAACAATCTTCACAAACAAATAGGAGCGTTTGTCCGTTGGGATCACAAAAATCGCAAATATTACAGCAATATGCTGAGATTGCCATTGTCTCAAATCACTTTTCAGGACAAGGAGGGGAATGAAAAAAACGTTAATTTGGCTTTGTATCCTGTAAAATTATATCGCTTATCTTCTGGTCAAAAGAAAATACTAAAACAGTTTCCCAAAACCGAATCAAAAAATGTGGTGTATTTCGATAATAATCGTGTGATTTATATTCGTATTCCTGTGATGAGTCCAGGGATAGAAAAGCCAATTATAGACGAATTACTCCATATTTTTCAAGATTACAATCCTGAAAAAATTGTTTTTGATGTTCGGAATAATCGTGGAGGTAGTGACGAAGTATGGATTAACATAGTGGAACGATTAATCTGCGATACCATATCATTCCCTACCTGTTTAGCTGTCAGAAATCAAGAAGATATTGTCAATTATTGCCACAAACAATGGCAAACAAAATTGACCAAATATAACTATTTTGGGCAGTCTTTCGCTTGTGTTACGGATACTTTCACGCTTGATCCAGACTCTTTTAATATGGGTTTTAAGGGCTGTTTTTATGTTTTGCAGGATCAAAATACATTATCAGCTGCGCATTCTCTCAGTTCTCTGTGTAGATATTCTGACAGATTTATTTCTGTTGGAATACCAACAGGTATATTGGCAGGACGAGGAGTGGGGCCTTCTCTTTTTCAATTATCTAATTCGAAGTTTACTTTCGCAATGGAATGTGATATTGATTTTACTGAAATTTCAGATGCTTTGGATTGTTATCAAGACAACCCTGAAATTTTAGTTCAAACATCTTTGGAAGAAGAGATTATGCGTAACTTTTTTCATCCAAAATACATTTACTCTGAGCAGTACTTATTTAATAAAGATACTTTTCTTCAATCTGTTTTCAATCATAGGTGATATGAATTTACTCATTTATCGTGACAATGCTACCCTGCAATTTACCTAATTTACCATTGACCATCAACTACTTCAGACAAACCCAAAACAACATGAAAAATCTCATCACCATCGCCATCTTGACTGTCTGCGCCTGTCTTCCGGCCTTTTCACAAAACACCGAATATTCACGTAGTGGCAAAGATGGCGTCTGGTTTGAGGTGAGAAACGACACCTCTAATCCTTGCCGCTACACCGAAGACAACAAAATCTATCAGGCGGAGCGGGAGTTCACTTTCGGGTTCCACTATTACGATCCGCAGGGCAAAGAACGCTATATGCGGTACGAACGTATTCCAAAACAGGGATATGAACTTACGGAAACTGGTGACACCATCACATATACCTATTATGATGCGGATTTTTCCTTTTCAGATGTTTTTGACGCAAAAGATTCTTGCATAAATCGTTATGAGCTGGAAGTCTTATGCACAGCTAAGCACTCCAGGAAAGATTATAATCAAACGGTGGAGGCTTTTTACTTCCTGTTTGATGACCAGAGGTCGAGATGGCCATTGTCGTATTCCGGTATCGTGGAGAACGAGCGGAATTTATGGATGCATCCCAATAGAGATTGCCTTTTTCAAATTCTCGAACTCAATCCTTTCCCTTATATCCAATACCCCATCAAAAAAGGAAAGACTTGGAAATGGAAACTCACCATCGGCAGCCATTGGGGTGATGAGCGTTGGAAAACCTGGACGGGCAGCATCGTCAACAAGTATAAGTACAAGATTACCGACACCGCATGCGAGGTGGTCACACCGATGGGTACACTTCCGTGCGTAAAGGTGGAGGCCGTGGCCCAAAGCCGAATCGGAAAAACCTACCTCACAACCTATTACAACGACACCTACGGTTTTGTCAAAATGGACAACACCAACATCGACGGGTCAAAGATTATCATTAACCTGGTGGAAACAAATTTTTAAGGAGAATAGTTATTTAAGTTGTTTTATTTCAGCATCAACAACATAAATATCTCCTTCGCTGTCCACCAATACATTACGTGGGAGGAGATCCCATGCTTCATATTCACCATTTGAAAAATGACCAATTTCAGAGGTTTTCTCAAATCCGATAGCTGCCATATAAGTATCAATCATTTTGCTCCATCTTCTTTGCTGCCTCGAAGTTGTGCATCATATATTTGGCGGCGTCTGCGGAGTTCATCGGAAACTTCATGGATTCTGCGATTTTCCGTAGCTTCCTCATCACTGCTTCTTTGTGAAAGTTGTTTAAAAATGTCATCGGTCATTTATTATTGAATGTTAACTAAATTCACAATCTTGAAATATCTAATCGAATGCAAAGATACAATTTTTCTCTGAAAAAATGTATCTTTCCTCTATATTTTTTGCGGACGCGATAAATCGCATCCCTACAATTCAACGTATGCATTCTTCCGACAAATCTCTGTAACTAAGCCATGTCGATGCGTGCGTGGGCAAGGCCGACGGTTGGGGGATCTGGAAAAGTATGAGAAAAAAACTGCATGTATTTCAAGAATTTTGTGTAACTTTGCACTTTTATTAGACTAAAAAATTATGCCAAAACCCCTATACTCCATCATCGTGTCGGTTTACAACGAGGAAGCTGTGCTGCAACAGTTTCATCAGGAACTGTCTGTGGCCATCAGTCCCATCGATGCCGACTTTGAGTTGCTATTCGTGAACGATGGCAGCAGCGACAACAGCCGCGCGGTGCTGCAACAACTGATGGAGAAGGACCCACGGGTGAGGGTGATTCATTTCTCACGCAACTTTGGCCACGAGGCAGCTATGCTGGCCGGCATTGACCACTGCCGTGGGGAAGCTGCCGTGTGTATGGACAGCGACCTGCAACACCCACCTACCCTGCTACCCGCCATGCTGCGGAAATACCAAGAGGGGAAGGATGTGGTGACCATGATGCGCACCGACCGTGCCGATGGAGGGGTGAGCAAGCACCTCAGCTCCAGACTCTTCTACCGCATCATCAACAAAATGTCAGACGCCCAGTTGCAACCCAACGCCTCTGACTTTTTCCTGGTGTCAAGAAAGGTGATGGATGTGCTCAAAAATAACTACCGCGAGCGGACACGCTTCTTGCGGGGCATCATCCAGAACATCGGTTTCGAGAAAGACTCCATCAACTACGAGGCTCCCCAGCGGGCAGCAGGTAAAAGCAAATACTCGTTCTGGAAACTCCTCGGTTTCTCCTTCTCGGCCATCGCCTCCTTCTCAAAAGCCCCATTGAAAATAGGCATTTATTCAGGTCTGGTGTTCGTGCTACTCAGCATCATCCTGATTATTTACTCCATTGTGATGTGGATTGTAGATACCCCCGTATCTGGCTACACCACTATCGTCATCTTCCTCAGTGCCTTTGCCGGCATCCAGCTTTTCGTTACGGGGGCCATCGGCTACTATATTGGTTTTATCTTCGACGAGGTGAAACAGCGTCCGCTCTATATCATCCAAAGTATTGAACAAGGACAGCCAGATGATCAGCAAGCATAATCTTCTCACTCACAACAGCAAGACAACACGAGGTATCGGTGCAGTGTTGACCCTTGCCGCCACCCTGCTGGTATTCATCCTCTTTTTCGACACCAACATGTTGACCAACGCCCATCGTGTCTTCTTCTCTCTATGGAGTGAAGACATGATTAAGGATATCTACACCACCACTTACCACACCCAATACGACAGCAGCTTCACTCACTGCACTGCCATGGGCTATCCCTATGGCGAGCAATACACTTACACTGGACTGCAAATACTGGTGGCCGCCCCCCTGCAGTTGCTACAGAAAATGGGCGTGGAAGATACTTGGAAGGCCAGCCTTACATTAATCAACTACTATGTAATTATCACCATCTTCCTCTGTGCATTGTTTTTATACCTGCTGTTTGGAGAACTGAAACTGCCTCCTCTTCCCTCCCTGTTGGGGGCTGTCGGCATCACCTTCCTCATGCCTCAGATACAGCGTATGGGCGGCCATCTTACATTAGCTTACCTCTGCATTATCCCGATGGCGCTGTATTTCATCGCAAAGTTACACAACACCCACCATTGGAGATGGTCGGTCTTCTATGGCATACTTCTGCTGCTCAGTGCATTACTGCATCCCTACTACCTGACTTTTTTGGCTGACATCTCGATAGTTTACCTCGTTTACTTATTTTTCACCCGTAAGAGAAACAAGTGGAGATTACCCATCATCGGACTGCATTTCTGCCTCCAATTCCTGTTGCCCGTCATTCTCTTTTTCGTGCTGACTTCCATAGGAGATACGGCATTAGACAGAACTTCAGTACCCGACGGAATGTATTATTATAGAGGACGTCTAATCGGCTTATTGTTACCTTTCCACAGAACATTATTCGGTTTCTATGGTGCTCCCCTTAAGACCATCATGGGCATCAAGGCACCCGAATGGGAAACCTGCTGCTATATCGGCATCGTGGCACTTGTAGCCCTCTGCGTATGGTTGGTACAAGTAATCTGGGATCTGTTCCACTTGCGTTTTTCCCGCATCATACATCCCACCAACAACCCCCTGCTCAACCTCTTCCTCTTGGCCTCTTTACTTCTATTGCTTGTTGCCACCGTCTTGCCCGCCATTGTCCAAAAACACCCGGAATTACTCAACCACCTGTCGTTCCTAGCGCAACTGCGGGCACTGGGCCGACTGTTGTGGCTACCCTTTGTTACACTCAACCTCTTTGCTATCTATCAGCTATGGCAATGGAGTTCTACCACGAAAAAGGAAGGTCTCAGGGTCACCATTTTGGCTTTGGCCATCTTCGGCTACTGCTTTGATATCTATTCCCACTCCTTCTTAAGAGTATGGCCTGAATCTTATCCTGAATGGATCGATTACGACAACAAATTAGCTAAAAACCAATGGCTGCAAGAGATTAATCCCGATGACTATCAAGCCATCTTATCCTTACCTGTATTTCATGTAGGTTCTGAACACTATCACCTGCACGCACAGGACGGAATGCTGCAAACCAACACCTACGTCTCCATAAAAACCGGCCTTCCTCTCATCTGCAACTACAGCTCCCGAAGTTCCATCACAAGGGCTTACAACTGCATAGAGTTGTCGTGGGAACCTAGGGAAGAATATCGTATTCTTAAAGATCTTCCCAATAACAAACCCTTGCTGATTGTATCAGATCCTGACCTAAGCCAGTTAAATCCAAATGAGCAGCGAATACTGAGCTATGCAGACTCCATTTTGGCCACCGACAAATTTTTGCTATACCATATCAGTATTGACGCTTTGCGTCAGCTGTGCCAGGATTACCAACAAGAACATGCTGATGACATAAAACCCGAAGACATAGCCTATTATACACAGACATGGGACGATCAGCCACAAGGAGTGATGAATGGGATAAGTAATCAGGTGATACTGTTTTATGACGACCCCGTGGATTCCTCATGGGACAAGAATCTTGCCATTTCATTCTGGATAAAAGACTACACCCACGACCTGATGGGAAGAATTGTAGTGGCGGTAGATGCATGGACCGACGATGGCAATATCATCTCGATGGCATGGGGTCGCGCAGGACAGTTTATCAACGCTATTGACGGAGAAGACGGACACGTATATATACCCGTCACCCTTCCTGAAAACACCATCAAACTCCGACTTGCCGTTGGCGACCCACAACTACCCCCACGTCCTGTAGCCTACGACGACCTGCTTTTTTATCCGCAAGAAATTGGCACATTAGCACCTTAACTAATTAGCACATTTTTTCGTATCTTTGCATTTTAATTCGAACAAGTAAAAATGGAAGGATTTCAATCAGCCTTATCGGTTCAAGAGGGTATCGAGCAACCCGTACAAGTCAACCCCTACTTCAAGCGCAAGAAAGCTTCTAGACGTGCCTTGGAGGTGGAAGACTATGTTAAGGGGATACTGGCCCACGACCGTGTGATTCTCAGTCAGGCCATCACCTTGGTGGAGAGCACCAACCCCGAGCATTTCGACAAAGCGCAAGCGGTCATCGAGCAATGTCTCCCCTATTCAGGCAACTCAGTCCGTGTAGGCATCACAGGGGTTCCCGGTGTAGGCAAAAGCACCTTCATTGAGACCTTCGGTCAATATCTCACAGGCTTGGGTCACCGGGTAGCGGTACTAGCCATCGACCCCAGCAGTGAGCGCTCGAAAGGTAGCATCTTGGGCGACAAGACCCGCATGGAAAACCTCTCGGTTGACCCCAATGCCTTCATACGTCCCACCCCTTCTGGACTAACCTTGGGCGGAGTAGCCCGCAAAACCCGCGAAACCACTATCCTCTGCGAGGCAGGAGGCTTCGATGTTATCCTCATCGAAACGGTAGGCGTAGGTCAGTCTGAAACCATTGTTAAGTCGATGGTGGACTTCTTCCTGCTGCTGATGCTGGCCGGTGCCGGCGATGAACTGCAAGGCATCAAACGCGGCATCATGGAGATGGCCGACGCACTGATTATCAACAAGGCCGATGGCGACAACATAGGCAAAGCCACCGCCGCCAAAGCCCAATACAGTTCAGCCCTCAAGCTATTCCCTCCCAATGAAAACAACTGGGAGCCTCGTGTGGATACCTGCTCAGCCCTCAACAACACGGGTATCAAGAATGTATGGGAAATGATTTGCGAGTTTGTCAACCTCACCAAAGACAACGGCTGTTTTTTCAAACAACGCGACGAACAGCTCATCACCACATTTTATGACTGGGTGGATTTTACCATTAAAAACAATTTTTATTCCGACAATACGATAAAAAACAAAATCTCAGAACTCAAAAATCTGATAAAAGAAAAAAAGATATCCCCTTATCAAGCTGGAAGCCAGCTGATTAATTGTAAAAACTAAATTTAGTCCTATAGTATCTTTTCTTTTGATTTTTTTCTTATCTTTGTCGTTCAAAAACTGTAAATTATGAAAAAAGTTTTATTAGCTATTGGTTTCATGCTCTTAGTAGGTGGCGGATTCATCTCCTGTAAAAAGAATTGCTATTGTGACTCCTATAGATTAGAAACCGGTAATGTAGTCAATAATGTCAACCTTGGCCCCACTTCCGCCAAAGAATGTAAAGCCAACAACGGTGTAAAGGAGATTCAGATTTACACTGGAACTTTCCACGATTCTATCGTTTGTCACAGATAATTTCATCCTATCATGAAGAATATCCTGAAAATAGTAGGCTTAATCGGCATCCTTGCCATAGGTACGTGCTCTTGCAACAAGAAATGCACCTGCACCACCACTGGTGTTCCTGAATTTGAGGGAGAAATTGTATATGAGGCTCCCAATAGCAAGAAAGCCTGCAAAGATTATCAGGATAGCCAGAATGAGGCTGTGAACCCCATTGGCGGACAGGTTACTTGCATTTACGAGAAATAATATCACACAAAATGAAGAAGTTTGTCGTTTTGTTCTTATGCATTTGCGTCATTGCCTGCATGTCTTCATGCACCAAGATGTGCAAATGCTCCTTATTGAAAAATGGTAATCCCGTGGAAAATGCCACAGAGTTTGAAAGAGAATTGGACAAGGCCTACAAGGACTGCTCTGCCATGAGCGACTTCAACGAAGATTTCCAAACTGGTATCCTCTGCAAGTAATTAGTGGGCTTCATACCAGCTCTTTCCCTCATTGATATCAACGTCTAACGGTACGGACAACTGCAAAGCAGTACTCATCAGTTCCCGTACCGTTCTTTTTATGCGCTCCACGTCAGTTTTCCTTACCTCAAACACCAATTCATCGTGCACCTGCAGTATCATGCGGCAGTCCAATTTCTGTTTCTTGATTTCACGGGCTATTCTCACCATCGCAATTTTTATCAAGTCGGCAGCCGTACCCTGTATAGGCGCATTGATGGCGTTGCGTTCTGCTGCCTTGCGAAGAATGGCATTGGCCGAGTTGATGTCCTTGATATAGCGTCTGCGACCCAATAGGGTTTCCACATATCCATTCTGGCGTGCAAACTCCATCGTCTCCGTCAAATACTGGCTGATTTTCGGGAAACCGGCAAAGTAATCGGTAATCAGCTCCCGGGCTTCCTTCTGCGGAATGTGTAATCGCTCGGCCAGTCCAAAGGCTGAGATACCATACAGAATGCCAAAGTTCACCGTCTTGGCATTGCGACGCATCGTACTGGTCACCTCATCCTCCGACACATGATACACATGGGCTGCCATAGAGGCATGAATATCCTTGTGCTGACGGAAAGTGTCTATCATGCGCTCGTCGCCGCATACGTGGGCCACAATCCGCAATTCTATCTGCGAATAGTCAGCTGCCATTATCACATAGTCGTCGTTGGCAGCCACAAATGCCTTGCGGATATCCCTCCCACGTTCTGTTCTGATGGGGATGTTCTGCAAATTGGGATTCACCGAACTCAAGCGGCCCGTGGAGGTCACTGTCTGATTGAAAGTGGTGTGAATCCTTCCCGTTTTAGGGTTAATCAATTGAGGTAGCGCATCAATATAAGTGGATTTCAGTTTGGTAAGCGAGCGCCACTCCAATATCAACGAAACAATGGGATGTTTGTTCACCAGTTTGTTCAGCACCTCCTCACCTGTCTGATACTGTTTGGTTTTGGTCAGTTTGGCGTTTTCTATAATCCGCAACTTCTCAAACAGAATCTCACCCATCTGTTTGGGCGAAGCAATATTGAAACGCTCACCGGCAAGAGCATAGATATGCTCCTCCAAATCAGCGATATCTTTAGCCAGAGTCTGCGAGTTCTCACGCAGCACTTCTGTATCCAGTTTCACCCCCGTGTATTCCATATCAGCCAACACCTCCGCCAGAGGCATCTCCACCTCATTAAACAACGCCATCAGCTTGTTCTCCTGCAATTCCTTCAGAAAAACAGGATACAGGCGGGCATACACCTCCACATGCTCACAAACTGGTAGATGCAGTTCCTTAGCCTCGCTCATCAATTCATAATCCAAATAGCTCTCGGTCAGCACCTCTAACTTATGCTGGTTTTCAGGCTGTATCAGGTAATGGGCAATCTGCAAATCAAAGAAGCTAGCCTTTACATTCAACTTCAGTCCATGAAAATACTTAAAAGTCTGCTTTACAGCGTATGTAACCACTAAACGCTCTTTTTCAAATATATATTGCAGCAATTTCTTGAAATGGCTAGCCTCTTCCAGCAAATGATAATACACCTTTTCTTCGCCAAAAGCGAAAGCAAATCCCGCTATCTTTTCGTTCACCGTCAGCCAGTCGAAAAACAAAGGGGCTTGTGAGTCAGCATCATCCTTTAATTCTTCTATCTTATTTATTTTCTGATAACTATGATTTATAGAAGCGTAAACTTGATGATGAGGAGTCATGTTGTCTTCAGAATTATCAGAAGTTTCAGAAGAGGTAGAAAACAAATCTGGCTGATTACTTGATACCTGATTTTTTGAAACTTGAGGCAGCGACAAATCCGTAAATACCCGCTTACTCAATGCCCTGAACTCCAACTCATCGAACACAGCTTTCAGTTTCTGCGGGTCGGGACCCGTATATTTCATAGCCTCGAAATCACACTCCACTGGCACATCCAGTATAATGGTAGCCAGCATTTTGGAAGTCAATGCCTGCTCTTGGTTGTCTATCAGTGCTTGTTTCAGTTTAGGATTACCCACCTCATCAATCCTCTCGTATATATTCTCGATAGAGCCAAACTGGGCTATCAGCTTCTTAGCTTTCACCTCTCCCACTCCAGGCACACCCGGAATATTGTCGGACGCATCGCCCCAAAGCCCCAGAATATCAATCAGCTGTTCGGGACGGCTGATACCGTATTTCTCGCAGATACCTGCCACATCCACCACTTGAGCCGGCTGACCAAACTTGGCGGGCTTGTACATATATATATTGTCTGAAAGCAACTGACCATAATCTTTGTCTGAGGTCATCATATACACCTGGAAACCCTCTATTTCTGCTCTCTTGGCCAGGGTTCCTATCACATCATCCGCCTCATAGCCATCCATCATCACCATGGGAATATTAAAGGCCTCTATTACCCTTTTGATATAAGGTATGGAATTGATGATATCGTCAGGCGTTGCTTCCCTGTTGGCCTTATAATCGGCAAAGTCTGCATGACGCAAGGTAGGTGCTCCCGTGTCAAACGCCACAGCAATATGGGTGGGCTGTTCCTGCCGCAAAACCTCATACAAGGTGTTGGTAAATCCCAAAGTGGCGGAAGTATTCACCCCTTTGGAAGTGATGCGGGGAGATTTCACCATAGCATAATATGCCCTGTAAATCAGAGCCATAGCGTCAAGAAGGAAAAGTTTTTTCTGCATAATGCATCGGTATTAAAGATATTCTGCAAATTTACATGAATTTCTCGAATTACACACAAACGGATAATTTTTTTGTAGGGATGCGATTCATCGCGTCCGTATAAAATTTACGTAAATTTCCTCAAAAAAAATTGTCACACATATTTGTTTTTTACATAACTTTGTTGTTTGCAATTCTAATTTTACAGAAACAACATAAACAACTATTATACAAACAAATAACACAAATCTCATGAACAGAATCGAAGAACACCCGATTTTGGATATTCCAAAAGCGGAACAAGTCACCTTTACGTACAACGGACAGACAGTGGTTGGCTATAAGGGCTACACCATCGCTGCAGCGTTGCACCAGGCCGGATTTCCCGTACACAGCCATAGCCTTAATGGCCGCAACCGCAGTCTGAACTGCGGCATCGGCAAATGCGGTGCCTGCGAAATGCTGGTGGATGGCAAAGTGCGCCGTATCTGTATCACCCCCGTTGACGGTGTGCACGAAGTGTGCCAAATCCCTCAGGGCGAAGCCGAACTGCCAGATGTACATGAACAACATCCTCGTGAAGTCAAAATCTACAAGACCACTGTAGCCATTATAGGTGCCGGTCCTGCCGGTCTCGCCTGCCGCGAGCAGCTCAATGCCTTCGGCATCGACAATCTGGTCATTGATTCCATGAACCGCATCGGAGGTCAGTTCAACATGCAGACCCACCAGTTCTTCTTCTTCGAGCGCGAGAAACGCTTCGGTGGCATGCGTGGTTTCGATATCGCCAAAACCCTTGCCGGTGACGATGCTTCCGGCATTCTGCTGAACCACACCGTTTGGGATCTCCTAGAAGGTCGCCGTGTGGCCATCAAGAACATCGCTACAGGCGAAATGGCATACGTGGATGCCGAACATCTTGTGGTTGCCACGGGTGCCGTTCCTTTCCTGCCTGCTTTCGAAAACGACGATGTCCCTGGAGTCTATACCGCTGCCGTTTTCCAGAAGATGATGAACCAAGAGCACACCTTATTGGGCAAGAAAGTGCTTACCGTAGGTGCCGGCAACATTGGTTACCTCACCTCTTATCAAGGCATGCAAGCTGGTGCCACCATCAAGGCCATCATCGAAGCCATGCCTCACGAAGGTGGATTCCCAGTGCAGGCCAACCGTGTGCGCCGTCTCGGTATTCCCATCATGACAGGCTACACCCTTGTACGTGCTATCCCCAACGATGACTACAGCGGCATCAAGGGGGCTGTTATTGCCAAATGCGAGAACTTCAAGGCCATTCCTGGCACCGAGCAAGTAATAGACGACATCAATATCATCAATATCTGCACCGGTCTTATCCCCGACAACCAGTTACTCACCAAGGGCCGCGAGGTGTTTGGACACAACGTCTATGGCGCTGGCGACGCCATCCGCATCGGTGAAGGCACCAGTGCCGTACTCCGTGGCAAACAAGTGGCCTACGAGGTGGCCCAGAACCTCAACATCCGCTACAACTACGACGAATACCTCGACATCTCCCGTCAGTATATCGACTCACAGCAGCACCCCGTGCGTGTGTTAGAGAAACCCAATCTTCCTACCCCGGAGCGCATGAAGCTGAAACCCTTCGTGCAGACCGACTGCCTCTTTGGCTTTGCCTGCAACCCCTGCACCTTTGCCTGCCCGCAGGGAGCCATCACCAAGTCCTCCACCAGCAGCACCCCCACAGTCGATTACGACAAGTGCATCGGCTGTATGCAGTGCGTATCGGGTTGCCCTGGACTGGCTATCTTTGGCTACGACATGCAGAAGAACGTTTGCTTCCTGCCCATCGAATACGAAGCAAGCGAAAATGCCGAAGTATTCCTGGTTGACAACAATGGAAAGAAAGTCGGTGAAGGCGTTATCGAGAAGATTCTGAAAAAGAGCAACAAGACCAATGTTGCCCGCGTTCATGTGGACCAAATTGACGGCCAAATGACTGATATCAAGGGATTTATTATCAAAGAAAGATACCCCGAGCCCCTCCAGATGAAACCACTCCAAGAAGTGGATGGCGAGACTTACCTTTGCCACTGCGAAGACATCAGCCTCGACACGGTGTTGGCGGCTGTTGGCAACCGCAAGGTTATCTCCGTTGACGAGCTGAAACACATCACCCGTCTCGGCATGGGTCCCTGCCGTGGCAAGCGCTGCATTCTGCGTGCCCGCCAAGCCCTCCGTGCCCGTGGTATTGAGCTCACAGGTGACGCCACTCCCCGTGCACCGCTCTCCAACCAGGTGACCCTCGGTGACCTCTATAACGAGCATTCCAAAGAAGTTTTCGTTTACACCAAGCCCGGCAACGTGCGCCACGAGCATGTTCCCGTGCTCATCGCTGGCGGCGGTATTGCAGGTAGCGGTCTGTTGCGCTACTTCTCCGAAGCTGGCTGCAAGCCCGTGATGATCAACTACAGCCGCGGTGCCTCTTGGCGTAACATCGGTGGCGGACGTCCCGCTTTCTCTAATCCCGATATCGCTGACATCGCTGCCCACAACCGCGAGATATTCAAGAGCATCCAAGCTGTTCACAATATCAACTTCCAACCCACCACCTACGTTAACCTTGTCCACGACGATGCCACCTACCGCTCTCTTGACGCTTCACGCGCATGGAGCGATGCCTACATGGTAGAGCGTAAGGACTTCAAGAAGGAAATCTCCCCCCTCTGGGACGATAGCAAGGACACCTACAGTCACGCCCTTATCACCCGCGACTGTTGGCAAGCCACTCCTGGCCGTGTCATCGACTACATTCGTGGCATCGGTGTACAAAATGGTGGTCGCTACTACGAGGACTGCGAACTGCTGCACGTATGGCGCAACGGTGACAAATATCTTGCCCTCGCCCGTGATCACGAAGGACAATATGTTGAATACGAGTGCGACCACTTTGTCAACGCCATGGGCTGGGGTGCTGAGAAGTTCATCGACCAGCTCGACCTCAACATCGGCCTCTATCCCGTTAAGCATCAGGCCTTCATCACCCGTCGTCTGCCCATGATGGGTAAGGTGACGAATGGCAAACAGGGACCTCTTGACATGATTATCGACCGTCGCCACTACAAAGGCTTTAGCGCCGTCTATGGACAGCAGTTTGGCCACACCGGCCAGATTATCGGTTGTGCCAGCCCTGACACCGACGCCTACGAGGCACGCCAGAATATCAAATACAACAGCAAGGAGTTCCTCGAGATTGTCTCTGAGGTCTTTGCCGAGTGGATTCCCAACCTTCGTGAGGTGGGCTTCCTGGCCGTCTGGGCAGGACGTTACACCGAGCCGCGTTACGTGGTCGATCCCGAAGTCGGTTTGCTCACCGGTCTTCGTGGCCACGGCTTTATGCTGGGCCAGTACCTCTCAAAGATTTATGTGGACAAGTACCTCGGCCGCGAGGTGCCTTCCTACATGGAACAGCTCAAGATTGGTGGCCCCGGCCTCAGCGAAAACGCTTTCAAATAATAGTAACAATAGCAACTGCGAGACGCAGTTGCCTCCATGTTAAAGAAGGCTGCCTGCAGGCAGCCTTCTTTTTTATTTGAATACCAATGAAAAAACCGTAGAATGCTCATCACTCTGAACGAGATTCAGCATCCCATTGTGTCGCATCATAATCTGTCGCGAAAGACTCAGTCCAATGCCACTACCATTGGCTTTGGTGGTGTAAAAAGGCACAAAGATTTCCTCCCTCTTCTGCATGGGGATTGCTTTACCATTATTAATCACATAGATGATGGTCTGTTCTTCTGAATTGATATCCGCCGTGATGCGTATTTGCGTGGCATGGGCTTGTATTGCATTTGTGATTAAGTTATTGAACACCTGCATCAGCTGGCTTTCATCAGCATAAATCATCAGGTCTGGTGCCAGCGCTTCGTAGCTTAAAGTGATGCCTTGTTCGCTGGCTTTCCCACTATGTAAATGTATCACCCTTTCTATCAGTTCATCCACCAGTAGCGTTTTCCGCACAGGAGGTGTCATACGGGTGAAACAGCGGTAGGATTCCACAAAATGTATCAACTCTTTGGAAGAGGTGGAGATGGTTTCCAATCCCGCTTTGGTGTCCAAACTGCTGTCCTTGGATAATGCGTCACTTAGGGAAGCGATAGGCGTGATGGTATTCATAATCTCGTGGGTCATCACCCTGAACAGTTTGTTCCATGATTTGGCCTCATCATGCATGGTCTGCCGCTCGAAAATACTGCGATACCGGTTAAGCGCACGGTTGATAGCCGAGTTTTTACTGAAACGGAAGTTTGTCTCCCCATCCTCCAGCGCATCCATCATATAATTCACCTTGTTGCTATCCTGTTTGCGAACCACCAGACTAGCTACAAGTGCCGATAGGCCACAAGCCACAATCACTATCAGTATCCATAGCCAAGTACTCATATCCCATATTTTTTGAGTCGGCTATATAAAGTAGGGCGACTGATATTCAGTGATTTGGCCACCAAGGAAAGATTGCCGTTGTATTTCTTCATAGCCTGGCGGATGATACGCTCCTCCGCATCCTGCAACGATTCGCCTTGTGTTGTACAAACGGCATCGTCTTTCAACTCACTGTCCGCAATCTGCAAATCCGAAGCTTGGATAAGCTCTCCTTCCGACAAGATGACCGCCTTCTCTATTCGGTTTTTCAGCTCCCTGATATTGCCCCTCCACTGACAGTTCTCAAGCAATGACAGGGCATTCTCAGCAATTCCTTTCACCTCACGATGATACTTCAAGGCAAATTGCTCAATGAAATAGGGAACCAAAGAGGCTATCTCATCTGTCCTTTCCCGCAAGGGTGGAAGATGCAGGGTGACAGTGTTGATGCGGTAATACAAGTCCTCGCGAAACGTCCCTGCGCTCACCATCTGCGGAAGGTCCTTATTGGTGGCACAAATCAGACGAATGTCCAGCGGAATAGCCTTGGTGTCACCCACTTTGGTAATGCTGCGGTTTTGCAGTACCCGAAGCAGTTTGGCTTGCAGGTGGATGGGAATATTGCCGATTTCATCCAAAAAGAGTGTGGTACCATTAGCCTCTTCCAGTTTGCCTTTATGCTCCGTATGGGCATCGGTGAAAGCGCCCTTCACATGACCGAACAGCTCACTCTCAAACAATGTTTCAGGAATGGAACCCAAATCCACACTGACCATTTCCCTCCCCGAGCGGGATGAAAGTCGGTGTATCTCGTTGGCCAGCACATCCTTGCCCGTTCCATTCTCACCGGTAATCAAGACCGAAGCTTCCGTAGGGGCAATCTTCTCCACCATCTGATGCAATGCTTTCATGGAAGCACTTTCCCCCCATAGCATTTGTAAGACGGTTGATTCCTGTTTCGCTGGCGATACGTTCTTATGTTTCTGACAGGCGGCCTCCAAAACCTCAAACAGTTTCTCATTCTGCCAGGGTTTCACAATAAAGTCAAAGGCCCCCCGCTTCATGCCTTCCACTGCCAACGAGATGTTGGCGTAGGCGGTAAACAGCACCACCTCCACCTCTGCGTAGTGACGCTTTATTTCAGACAGCCAATACAAACCCTCATTGCCGGTATTGATATCCGCCTCGAAGTTCATATCCAGCAATACCACATTGGGTCTGAACGCCTGCAACTTGCTCATCAATTCTTTGGGAGAAGAGATGATTTCCACCTCCGAGAAACGGGCGGGAAGCAGCAGCTTCAGCGTCGCGCGTATTCCCGCATTATCGTCAACAACTAATATTTTCGCTTTAAGTTTGGACATAAACAATCTGTCATATTTACCGATGCAAAAATACTGAATATTTCAATAAAACATCACTCTTTCTTCAGCGCCTCCGCAGGGTTCGTCTTCGCGGCGCGGAGGGTTTGCCAGAGGACGGACAGGAAGGCGATAAGCATGGAGATGACCACCGCCAAAATGATAATCCAGCCGTAATGTTCAATGCGGTAGGCGAAACGTTCCAAGTATTTGCCGCAGAGCCAAACGGCAATGGGAACGGCGATAACCGCTGCTGTTCCCACCAGCAGCATATACCCTCTCACCGTGCGCCATAATTCGCTCCGCACATCACTGCCAAAGGCCTTGCGGACAGCCACACTTTGGGTGTTCTCACCACTGTAATAGGTGCTCATGGCCACCAAGCCAAGCATTGAAAGCAACACCGAAAGCAACATGAACAGCTCCAACAAACGCATGGTGCGCTTGGCCGGTTCCAATTCTTTTGCCAGAAGATCATCTATATAACCATACTCGTAAGGCTCCTCATAGAATCCGTATTTTTGCTCGCTCCATGTTTTATACAGATTCATAATAGTCCGCTCGGCTTCCTTGTGGTCCCCATTGGTTTTAATCAGCATGCCACAAAAACAATTTAAATCTTCCGGTTTTTGCACCACTATGCCCACATTCAGCTGATAGTATTCGTCAGCGGCGTGGGCTGCGCTTTGTCCTGGAATATCCTTGAAAACACCTCCGATATAATCCGCCTTGCTTTGATTGACACTGAACATCCTGGTAAACATGGTGGAGGTGTCGGAAACGTTGGCCTCCAGATAGGCCCTTTGCCCCAACCACATGGAATTGGCCATGGGATGACCAAAATCCTCTAGGATTTCCAAGCCTAACAAACGGAAATAGGCTGTGTCGCACACAATCAGACTGATAGCTATACCCTCATCCCTATCAGGCAATAGCACTCCCTTCGTATAAAAAACACTTCCTGGATATCCACGTCCATAACCGAATGCCTCCACACAGGGCGTGCTTTCCAGCTGCTCTGCCAAAGTCTTTAACTCATCGGTGTGGATAACACTCATGTCAAGCATAAACAAATCTTCCGTGTTCGCATTCAAAGGACGTTTCATCATGTGATGCATCTGTATCTCCATCACCAATGCCAATGCTATCAGTATGATTGACAGAACATTCTGAATGGTAATAAAGACCCCGTTGAGCCAGGTTTTGCTTTGCCTGCGGAACACCCCTCGCACGATGTCAATGGGCTGGTAATGCGAGGCGAGCAATGCCGGCAACAGACCCGACAATACGCCCAATACCAAGACTCCGGCAATATAGGAAAGCAGATAGGCAGGAGTGAGAGAAAACGAAGTTGGATATCGGCTTCCGGCTGGTCTTGCGTCAACAGAAGATTCATCGTAGGGACCAGCGCGTATGCCAATAACAAGGCAAAAGCGAAACAGACCGCCGTGAACAAAATGGACTCAAGGATATATTTTCCGATAATCGCCTGTTTTTGAGCACCCAACAAGCGCCTTGTAGCCATTTCCTTGGCTCTTTTGCTCACCAAAGCCATGTTCAGGTTCACATAGTTGAATATGGCCGACAATAACAATAACAGCACCACCACTGTTAGGATCCTCAACATGGTCAGATTACCTTCGTGAATAAAACTGCTTGACGCAGGATGAAAAAACATCTCCTTGCAGTTGTACATCTGTATGTCTTTTGAACCATAATGGTTGTTGCTGCATATTTCCAATACTTTTTGTCTGAAGAGTTCCTCATCGGTGTTCTCCGCCCGTCTGAAAAGGGTCAAATGCGAGCCTCTTCCTCCCTGCATTCCAATAAAGGGTATTTGCCTCCAAGCTTCATCATCCGTAGGGATAAGCACATCAAAATAGGAGATAAAAGAATTGCGCACATCCTCCATAATTCCCCCGATAATATAGGTGGAATCATATACTTGAATCGGATGGCCTATCAACTCTCTGTCCTCGCCGATAGTGGCGGCAAGGCTTTTGCTGATAATGACGGTATGGCCACCCTCAAAGCTGTCGGCACTGCCTTCCAACATGGTATAATTGGGAAATAAATCGAAGAATCCGGGATCCACCTCACGCGCAATCACATGATAGCTTTTTCCATTATAGCTGATCTTGTCACCGCCATAGCTGATTCTCGTGATGGCCTCTATCTCGGGTATTTGGCTTTCCAACGATTCCTTGTCGCTCCACGATAGGGCTAACACATCCGCTGTGCCTAAGCCATAAATCCTTTCATGGTCAGGGGTTTCATAGACCACGGCCCATTGCTGCGCCACATACGAGCCTATCAGTATCACGAAGGCAATGGATACGACGAGCCCCACCGCCTCGACGGCAGTGTAAAGTTTGTTTCTGCTTAGGAATTTGAGGTAACTTTTCATTGATTTATATTATATACAACTGAAATATTATATCAAATATTATGCCAGAAAACGTATTTTACTATTAATCAATGATATGTATTTTTAAGATACAAGCCAAAACGTAAAGAATCTTTACACTCGGTGTAAAGATTCTTTACAGATTCTCAGTCGTCCAAACTCGCGGGCGACAAGTAGGGCGGCTCCTTGAGGCCGCCGTAGGACCGGGCAGCGGCTTTCCTGACTTCTTTGGTGGTGAACTGCTCATAATAGGTGCAGCGCGTGACGATGCTCTGCGACGAGCAACTATCGCCAATCACAAGCACCAGCGCCCAGCCTTTGTTGTCGTCAGCGAACTCATCCCCAACTAAGGCCAGCCCGTTTTCTGTTTCAACAAATTCCTCCTTCAAAACATTTCGCACGCGAAATTTCACTCTTGGAATATTATTTTTGTTGGTCTGTTCGGCAACAAAAAGCTTGAGAGAATCCGTATAACGCGTCTCATACCTTTTGATGTTGGTTATCAAGGCCGCCTTGCCGTCCACCTCGCCCAAACGCTGCTTCAGCTCCGGAAGGGTGCCATCGCTCACCGGGATGCCAGGCATGAGGAACGACGGGCTATGCATTGCGTCATACTTGTTCACAAAAACGGCAGGCAGGCGGTTGGCCAGCGACACAAAACCGTTGTAGGCCGATTTGGCTTCGGTGAACATCGGATAGCAATATTCCAGCTCCCGCCACAAAGCGATTGCATGACGCATCCGCTGCCGCTGTATGAACTGCTTTATTGTAAAGCCTTTCGATGTGCTCCTGTTCGACGAACGTATAATGGTCTTACCCTGCTTTTGATAGATGGTGATTCCGTCCGAGCGGAGACTCCCGGTGAAAGTGATTCCTTTTTCTTTCTTCATGATATGTTAGGTTTAATGTTGATATCATATTCTTCCTTCGCTATTCCCAAGTCATTGCATCGTACTTGTCAGGTAGATGCGCCCGTACAGGCCCCTCTGATATTCGATTGATATTCGATTCTTTTTCGATTGATATTCGATTGTTATTCGATTTTTTTCGAATAACAATCGAATATGAATTGGATATCATTCGAATATAAATCGAGTAACATTGCTCTCATTATTGACGCAACTTGCTTTCAATAACGAAGCTACACGCTTTCAATGACATTCGATTCACCTCAGCAAAGGTACAAAATATTATGATACAGAGTGCGTGTTAATTCAACTTCTTTGAAAACACCAACTGAAACACCACGTTTACCTTATTCTTTCTTCAGCGCTTCCGCGGGGTTCGTCTTCGCGGCGCGGAGCGTCTGCCAGAGGACGGAGAGGAAGGCCAGCAGCATGGTGACCACAACCGCCACAACAATAATCCAGCCGTAATGTTCAATGCGGTAGGCGAAACGTTCCAAATATTTGCCGCTAAGCCAAACAGCAACAGGAACTCCGATGATTGCAGCAATACCAACGAGAATCATGTAGTCCTTCACGGTACGCCACAGCTCGCGATTGACATCGCTGCCGAACACCTTGCGGATGGCGATGCTGTGGCTGCCTTCGTCACAATAATAGGTGCTCATGGCAACGAGGCCGAGAAGTGAGAGCAATACCGACAAACCCATGAAAATCTCTAACAGCCGCACGGTGCGTTTGGCTGGTTCCAATTGCTCCAACATCAAATCATCCACATAGCCGCACTTGACATCAATGCCAACGACCTCCTTTTTCTCCATCCACCGGTTGTAGTGGTCCATAATCTGTCTTTCTGCTTCCGCATGGTCACCAGTGGTCTTGACGAGCAATCCGACTCCGTAGCCCATTTTCTCAATATCAAACACAAAAACACCTCCATTTAAATTATAGTCGCCATCGGCACAAGCAGCACCATTGACAGGGAAATCATACACAACACCTCCAATGTATTCCACATTCAGATGGTAATAGGTGCTAAAATATGCGGCTATCCTATTCAAAAACGAAGTGGAGGTATCGGAAACACCGCTTTCCACCAAAACATGCTCTCCCAACCACAGCGAATTGGCTTTGGGATGGCCAAAATCTTCAATCACCTCAAAACCAATCAGTTGAAAATAGATTGAGTCGCATAGTACAGTTGCCATTGTTATCTCGCTTTTGGAATCGTCTTCCATATCTGGAATGCCAAAGCTATAGTTGATTTTTCCAGGATAACCTTGCCCGATACCGACTTCTTCAACACATGGCAACGACCTGAGTTCTTCCACAATGGGCAAATACGCTCTTGGCGGATAAGGTGCCCCTATCACAAAAAGATCTTTTGTCTGGAGATGAGTGGGACGATTGACCATGTGACGCATTTGCACCTCCATCACGATAGCCAAGGCAATCAGCACAAACGAAAGCACGCTCTGAAAAACGATAAATATCTTGTTGAACCACATTTTGTTGTATTGGCGGAACGCACCGCGAACCACCTCAATTGGGGCATAACGGGAGGCGAACAAAGCGGGCAACCAGCCTGAAAGCACTCCCAGCAGCAGGATACCACCCATATACACGACTATGTATGCGGGCGTCATCAACAGACGTAGCTGGATGTCGGCATCAGGAGTATTGCTGACCAACAGCCGATTCATCGTGGGCACCAGAGCGTAAGCCAACAAAAAGGCGAAAACGAAACATACTGCCGTGAACAACACAGATTCGGCAATAAGTTTGCCCATGACGGACAGTTTCTGTGCTCCCAAAAGCCGGCGGGTGGCCATCTCCTTGGCACGTTTTCCCACCAAAGCCATGCTGAGGTTGATGTAGTTGATGACAGCCGACAGCAAAAGAAGGATAACGATGGCCGTAAGGATCCGGATGTTGGTGAGGTTCCCCGTGTGAATACTTTTATTCGAATGGGAATAGGAATTGAAGAACATCTCCTTATAATTGTACACCACAAGCCCTTCTAACCACTCTTCCCCCCAAAAACTATAATTTTGATTGCAGAGCTCAAGTACCTTGTTTTTGAAAGCCTCCTCGTCCGTGTTCTCCATTCTCTGAAAGAGGGTGAGCACACCCTGGATGATATGGAAAGGCATTTGCCCCTCATAGCTTTTGTCATCAAAAGGAAGCAACACGTCAAAATACTGAATCAAGGAATTTTGGACATCTTTCATGATGCCGCAAATGATGTATGGCTTTTCATCGTGGACAATGGTCTTGCCCAACAAGTTCCCTTTGTCCTCAAACTGTCTGGCCATAGTTTCACTGATAATGGCGTTGTCGGATTTATCAAATCCGTCACTGCTCCCTTCCACAAACGTGTAATACGGAAAAAGATTGAAAAAGTCCTGGTCAACGAACTTGATGTCAGCATGATAGGTCTTACTTTGATAAACCAATTCGCCATCCCTCTCACTGATTCTGCTGATCAACTCAATTTCAGGAATATTGGTTTCCAGAGACTCTTTATCCCAAACAGACAGTCCCAAGTGTAACGTATTACTAAGGCCGTAAATGCGGTCATGATTGGGATTCTCATTCACGACGGCCCATTGCTGTGCCACATACGAGCCTATCAGTATCACGAATGCTAAGGAAATAACCAGCCCTATCGCCTCGATGGCGGTGTAAAGTTTGTTTCGGCTGAGGAATTTGAGGTAACTTTTCATAATAAGTACATATTAAACATGAATAACATAGCATTTATTATGCCAAAAACACATCTATCTAATACATAAGAATTTAAAATCAGGATATGTCAATTGGCTGTAAAGATTCTTTACAGTGGTGTAAAGATATTTTACAATAATACCGTCAATGTTTAGTTGATTACAAAGAAAAAATTCATAATGTTGTTGATATTAAACAAAAAGTTGTATTTTTGCACATAATTTTGAACATTATCAAAATGAAACGAATTTTATTGCCAAAACAGGAAAGAATGTTGCGAGCCATGGGAGAAAACATCCGCTTGGCTCGATTGCGCCGTGATCTAAGTTCAGAACAGGTAGCTGAACGTGCCGGCATATCACGAAACACCTTAATCAAAATCGAGAAAGGGGATGAAGGTGTAGCTATCGGCATGTATTTTCGCGTGCTTATAGTACTTGGATTGCAGGATGACTTATCTCTCATCGCTCGCGATGATGTGTTGGGTCGCAAACTTCAGGATATTGGCCTGACTACCCCACGCCGTGCCTCCAAACGACCACCCCTAAATAACTGACACCATGAGCAAAACAATATATGTATATTTTGACGACTCCTATTCCAAAGCCCCCGCTTTGATAGGAATGCTCTCAGCGCAGCTGGCACGCGGTCGCGAGGTGTTTTCTTTTGAATTCACCAATGACTGGCTGCATGACAATCGCTGTCATCTGTTGGATCCTGACTTGCAACTTTTTTCTGGTCGGCAATACCTCCCTGAAAACAAAAGCAACTTCGGACTTTTCCTCGATTCTTCCCCCGACCGTTGGGGACGCGTTTTACTTGAAAGAAGGGAGAGTTATCGGGCTAAAGTTGAAAACCGGCCACGTCAGAACCTTCATGAAAGCGACTTTTTATTGGGTGTTTTCGACGAAAGCCGCATGGGTGCCTTGCGCATGAAACTCTCTCCCGACGGTGAATTTTTGGACAATGATCTCGAATACAGTACACCACCATTTGCCTCCTTGCGCGAGTTGGAAAATGCGGCATGGCAGTTGGAAAATGACGATGACAAAGATGTAAGTAAATGGTTGAAGATGCTTATTGCTCCAGGCTCTTCCCTTGGCGGAGCACGTCCAAAGGCAAATGTAACAGACGCAAATGGAGATTTGTGGATTGCGAAATTCCCCAGCAGAAACGACCGTAAAAATGTAGGCGCCTGGGAGGCGGTAACAATGAGTCTTGCCAAACAATGCGGCATTCAAGTGGCTCCCTTTAATGCCAAAAAACTCACAAACAAATACTTGACCTTTTTAACAAAGAGATTTGACAGGGCCGAACACAACAAACGAATTCATTTCACCTCGGCAATGACCATGCTTGGATACACCGATGGGAACACCCAAGGCTGCAGTTATTTGGAGTTATTCGAATGGATTGCCAATAATTGTTGTGAAGTTGAGAAGAACCTTGCTGAGATGTGGTTACGCATTGTTTTCAACATTGCCGTATCTAACTGTGATGACCATTTACGCAATCACGGTTTTTTGCTTACGCCAAATGGATGGACACTTTCGCCCGCCTACGACCTCAACCCAGTGGAATACGGCACAGGATTAAACCTTAACATCAATGAATATGAAAACGCTCTTGATTTTTTACTTGCCATTGAGGTTGCCCCATACGCTGGTATCCCAAAAGATGAAGCAAACAAAGCCGTGCAACACACGAAAGAAATCGTTTCCCAATGGCGTCGTGTAGCAACTTCATATCAAATTCCTCGCGAAGAGCAAGAAATGATGTCACCGGCGTTTAAAGTATAAAGATATTGACACCGGGGGTTTCTTGGCTAAATCTCATAAAAATATCGAGATTACGCCAAAATTCTATCACAAAGTTGGCGCAATCTCAAGCGTCCCTATTCCTTCTTCAACGCCTCAGCAGGGTTAGTCCTCGCGGCGCGAAGCACTTGCGACAGGACGGCCAGCAGCGAGAATGCCAGCACGATGAGCACCGCCGCTACAAAAAGCCATCCGTAACTGTCGATGCGATAGACGAACTGCTCCAGATAGCGGCTGGCAGCAAACGCAGCCAGCGGGATACCCACACAGCAAGCAATACACACCAGTAGCATATATTGCCGCACGTTGCGCCATACCTCACCCTCCATCTCGGCACCAAACACTTTGCGGATAGCTATCTGCTTGGTCTGCTCGCCACTGAAATAGGCACTCATGGCAAAGAGCCCCAACAAAGAGAGGATGACCGCCAGCGAGGTGAAAATCTCAATCAAACGCATAGAGTTACGTTCCGATTTCATCACATTCGACATGAGTTCATCCAAATAAAAACTCATAGAGGGTTCTGTGTACACCTTCTGTGTGGCCTCAACATATTTACGGTATTCATCGTCAATGACTTTG
>Ga0265299_10000275_pt1 | contig 66322 bp, 52 predicted proteins | sample AusTroGonzalo_MG_4_FD_193485 | JGI IMG/M metagenome (GOLD analysis project Ga0265299, IMG submission 193485) | Bovine rumen microbial communities from tropical cattle in Woodstock, Queensland, Australia - Gonzalo_02 | ecosystem: Host-associated > Mammals > Digestive system > Stomach > Rumen ... | reverse complement strand
TTTTTATCGTGTTGTTCGACCCACAATGAAAGCATTTTTTTTGTCATAAATGTTTTGACTGCTATAATACAAATAAAAATCAACAACTTACAAGGATTCCAGGTCTCTTTTTGCGACTTAAGCCCAAACTCCCAATTCCTGCACTCGCTGGAATTTTCAATAATACATCAGCGACATACAAATTCTATTGGTTTGTTGCAATAATGGAGATTGTTGTAAAAGAGCGGAAAACAAAAATATCGTTCTGGGAAATCATTGCAGGAATGATTGCTGAATCGTGGTATCCTATTCACTATTTCAAACTATCGTTTGGCAAGTCCGATTCATTGTACATGCAATCGTTGGCGTTACAACAGGAACTGAACATCCCTATAGATGCAGACAAAAAGAAAATCAAACAATTACTGATAGACAATATTAACGACAACCATATCAAAAGCCTTTTAAGAGTATTTTCGTTGAATGTACCTTATCGTTTCCTGTCCCCATGGATAAAATACACTTCTGACAAGAATGTCATTTCTAGGTCTCAGCAATTTGAAAACGAATGTCTTTATGCAATAAATGGTGAGTATATCGAAGTCAATGGCAAATGGATTGATTATTTATCCGAACACTATCTCATATTGAAAGATTTCGCATTTTGGAACCTAACGGAGTTTTTGCAAAAACGCAATCCAAATGTTCCGAACTTACCATCAAAACTGATAAAACCGATTCAAAGAGATTCACTGATAAAGCAACATAAGTATTGGAACAACTATATTGAAACCATTGGAACCTTAAAATGTATTTATACTGGCAAACCATTATTTCCGAAGAATTATGATTTGGACCATTTTGTGCCGTGGAGTTTTGTGTCGCATAATCTATTATGGAATTTAATCCCAGCCGATTCGAGTATAAATTCATCAAAAAGCAACAACCTTCCACCATTGGATATTTATTTGAAACCATTTTCCCACATTCAGCAAGATGCACTGAAGACATTATATGAGAAGAATCCAAATGACAACATTCTTGAAGACTATCTAATTGTGTACGATTCAGTTTCGGATTTGGTTAGACTTTCAGAAAGTGACTTTTATAGCGTCTTTAGAAAGACATTCTCGCCAATGATTCAAACTGCAGAAAATATGGGGTTTAAAATTTGGCAGCTATGAAAAAAACTAAGAATAACCCACACTTGACAGCAAAGGAACGGACATCTATTTCGTTTCCTACTCATTGGCTGAAAAAGAACAATCTTTTGCAAGGTGAAATTTTAGATTTTGGCTGCGGATTCGGTTTTGATACTGACCAATTGAAAAAAGAAGGTTTTGATATTATTGGGTACGACAATTATTATCGCCCCGAATATCCGTCAAAACGTTTTGACACAATAGTTTGCAATTATGTTCTCAATGTACTTGAGTCCGAAGAACAAGCAGAAGTGCTAATGTCAGTTTCGGAACTGCTAAAACCAACAGGAATTGCCTATTTCACAGTTAGGCGTGACTTGAAATATGAAGGCTTCCGCACACATTTTGTACATAAGATGCCAACATATCAATGCAATGTCGTATTGCCTTACAAAAGCATATTTTCAAACGAAAACTGCGAAATCTACGAATACAAGCATTTCAATAAAACAGATTACAAAAAGGAATACAAAATTGCCAAAGGCTGCCCATTCTGCAATTTGAATCCCAAAGTGGAACTAGTGTGTGAAACTGCAACCGCACTTGCTTTTTACGACGGCTACCCAGTAAGCAAAGGACATACATTGATTATTCCGAAACGCCACATTGCCAATTATTTTGAACTGACAACACAAGAACAACAAGCCTTGTGGCAGATGGTTAACCATTGCAAAAAGATTCTCACAGAAAAATACAATCCCGATGGATTCAATGTCGGCATAAATGTTGGCGAAGCCGCAGGACAGAGCGTTTTTCACATTCATATACACCTAATTCCGCGCTATAAAGGCGATGTTGAAAATCCGAAAGGCGGAGTTAGAGGAGTGATACCGAGGAAACAGAAGTATTAACAAAAACAAGATAATGAACAATAGCACTCATAGCATATTCTACTCATGGCAATCAGATTTGCCAGAAACGGATAATAAATCCTATATTGGTTATTGTTTGTCAAAAGCATTAACAAAATTAAAGAAAGAGGTCGAGTATTCTGTCGAATATGTCATTGAACGCGCCACTAATAACAGAATTGGCACAATTGATATTGCCCAAACGATATTCAATAAGATTAACAATGCAAAATTATTTATAGCTGATGTATCTATAATCAATTATCGCAGCAAAAAATACAAAAAGGCTCCAAATCCTAATATTCTGATTGAACTTGGATATGCTGTTAGAACTATTGGCTGGGAAAATATTATATGTATATTTAATACAAAATATGGCAAACCTGAAAATTTGCCTTTCGACATAAGAAATAGACGTTTATTACTATTCAATAGCGACAATGACAAATCTATACTAATCGACAACTTATACTACATAATAAAAGAAAATCACAAAACTCAAGTTCCATCTGATATTATAAGAGATTATTATAACGCTAAAATATACACTTCATTATTTGGATTAGTATCTGATTGTTACAAAGTATTTTTCGGATATAATAATGGAATAACAACAAATGGCATTAATCAAGTTCTTAACCTTAACAAAAAAGAGATAATCCAAAAACTTAACAATCAAACTTTTTTAGGATTTCAAATATTCAAAAGTTATCCCTCTGTTATTAAAGATTTAGAAAATCTATTAGATAAGATTTTAGCAATCAGACAATACAATGACAACTATTACGTTCCATTAGTGCATATAATTGACATCCTAAAATTACACGACAAATTTTTAAATAGAAAGATGGATGTAAAAAAAATGGAATATGTATCAAACAATGAAAATAGCGATTACATCATATTAAATAACAAATCAACAGAGAGTTTACCATATCGATTCATATTATCACATAAGATTAAAGGGAAAAAAGGACTAAGCATAGTGATTGATTCTGGTGATATCATTAAAATTGATTTCCAAAAATCATTACTGCATACATTCAGACTTACTGTAGATAATATTTCTTTTTATTTAAATTTTTACATAAAACTAATGTCCGCGATCAACAAGTGGATAGATAATAATGGTGGAGAATTTATATTAGATAATACAGAATTAGAATTTCACTCTCCAAATATTTAAAATGATTAGAATCGGAATTTAATATGACTAACAAAAATTTCACTAGCCTGAAAAAATTATAAAAAAATGTAGCATATTTGCAAAGCAACTAAGGGAAGAAAACATCGGGTATGGAATCAAATTGTGCAGTTGGCAACCGCAAAAATTTCATATTTTGGCGGTGTAAAATTTTGTAATGGCGGTGTAAAATTGTAATTTTGGCGGTATAAATTTTCAATGGCAAATGGAGAGGAAAGAATTACAGGACAAACTGTTGGAATGCGAAAAACTGCAGCAACAACTGTGGGCATATCGCCCACTTTCGGCAGAAACGCTCAAATCGCTTCGCGAATATTACAGAATCGGTCTCACCTATACGAGCAACGCCATCGAGGGCAACAGCCTTACCGAATCGGAAACCAAGGTGGTGATTGAGGACGGCCTTACACTCGAAGGGAAACCGCTAAACGACATTTTCGAGGCGGTAGGACACGCCAAGGCATACGACTATATGTACGCCGTCAGCCACGATTCGCCAATTACCGAAGATATTGTCTGCAATTTGCACAGACTCTTCTATCAGCAGATAAACCCTGAAAATGCAGGCAAATACCGCCATGTACCTGTATTTATAAGCGGAAGCAAATACGCAGTTGCTCCTGCCGCAGAAATCTCCAAACGAATGCAACAGCTTTTGCATTGGTACAATTCGCACGAAGGAAAACTGCACCCAGTAACACTCGCAGCCGAACTGCACAAACGATTTGTTTTCATACATCCGTTTATCGACGGCAATGGCCGTATGGCACGCCTGCTTATGAATCTCGCACTTATGCGAAACGACTACAATATAGCCATAATACCTGCTATTTGCCGTGCCGAATACATATCGGCGCTTGAACTTGCTCATACAGATGAGACTGTTTTTCATGCCTTCATTGCCGACCGCGTGATGATGACACAAATGGACATATTAAGGCTTTTCAGAGAAAACGAACCTGCACAGGAAAAAATGCCGTTCGACCAAATGCTGCTGCAGACAATAACACACAATCCAGGACTTAACGCACCAAAATTGTCAGAACGCATAGGCAGAAGTCTTCGCACAACACAACGGTACATAAAGACCTTATCCGAAAAACGACTTATCGAATTTCGCGGTGTTGCAAAAAATGGAGGTTACTACGCGTTATAGCTTCGCCGTTCTCCCCATTGTATCAACACAAAAATTCCATATCGGGATGATATTGTTGCAACTCTAATTTTTTAAATGCTACTTTATAAAAACTCTTAATTTTATAAAATGCCACTTTATAAAAATCGCATATTTTGTTAAATGTTGCTTTATAAAACCCTAATACATCAACCCAAAATTCCATATCGGGATGATATTACGCATTGACTTGAAATCACAATTTGTGATTTCAAAATTCTAATTGTACAGTTGGCAACTGCACAAATTCCATATTTTTATGGTGTAAATTATTACTGGCATATAGAACAAAAAAATATTGTATCTTTGTCGCTCACAAAAAATAAAGTACGATGAAAAGAACATTATTTCTATTAATCGCCATCGTTTCTGTAGCAGGAATGATAGCATTCAGTGGTTGCGATACAAATGTGACAACTTATACGGTAACTTTCGATGCTAACGGCGGCGAAGGAACCATGGATACACAATTGTTTACCGAAGACTACGAAAAAGCGCTTAGTGCCAACAAGTTCACACGCGAAGGCTATTCGTTCGCAGGATGGAACACAATGCGCGACGGCACCGGCACAGCCTACACCGACCAGCAGAAGATAAAGGTGGTTGCCGACATGACACTCTACGCACAATGGAACGAAGAACGCCCCGTAACCATGCACAACGGTCACGAATACATCGACCTTGGATTGCCAAGCGGAAACATGTGGGCAACCTGCAACATAGGCGCCGATGCCCCCGAAGCTGCAGGAAACTATTACGCATGGGCCGAAACAGCGCCAAAACAGACTTATACCACCGAAAATTACCCGTATATACGCATTGTGGTAGAAGGTGAAGATACTCTTCAAAAGCTTACAAAGTACTGCCCATACAGCGCTTACGGCTTTGAAGATTTTAGCGACAACCTGACTAGCCTTATAGCTGAAGACGATGCCGCAGCAGTAAACTGGGGCGGACAATGGAAAACTCCATCGGAAGAAGATTATAATGAATTGTTTGAAAATTGCACAATAACAACAGATACCATAAACAATGTGGTAGGACTTACATTTAAGGCCACAAACGGGAACTCGATATTCATGCCTGCCGTCCGCTACTATTCTGATGAAGGTCTAGCCGATTATGTTTGCGGTCGTTACTGGACAAGTACGCTGGCAACCGACATAAGCTATACAGACCCAACTTGCGCAATGATTTGCACTTTTTATCTTGAAAACGAATACGCAGATGTGTACCCATGGGTTCGCGATTGCGGTTTGCCGGTGAGGGCAATATGCAAGATTAGCGAATAGAAATATAAGGTTCAACGTTTAAAGTTCAAATGGTTCAACGTTTATGGGTTTGAATGCCACTTGTCGTGTCGGATTTATATATCCGACACGCTTGATTGCCCACACACAAGGCCGCTCCACGCGTGCCACTGGCAGTTGCGACATCTGGCTCTGCAGCTACGGTATTTATCTCAATAATTGCTTTCGGTATCGAAGCGGTGTGGTACCGGTCTGCTGTTTGAAGAAGTGAATGAAGGACGACGGGGTGGAAAAGCCAAGGGTATCAGCCACTTCGGCAATGGGCATCTGTGTGTGATGCAATAGCACCTTGGCTTCACGCACCAGGGCTCTATCTATCCATTGAAGAACAGTCATACCGCTTTCACTCCTCACAAGGGTGCTCAGATGGTTGGGCGAGACGCAGAGGCGTTCGGCGTAGAAGTCGATGGGGTGCTTCTCGCGACCATCCTGACTGAGCAAGTGTATAAATCGGTGCATAAAACCATCGTCACGAGATGCAATGACCTCTGTGTGAAGACTCAGCATATCGAGAATCAAGGCATCGAAGAAATGGACAATGATATCACTGAAAACGGTGTTGCGGTTGAATTGCTCAAAAATCATAGCAAGGTATTGCTTCACACGGCTGTAGGCCACGTCGTCGCCCGACAGCACGAAACTTTCCGCCTGAGCGGCCTGCGATGGCAGCCGACGGAAGATGACAGCACTGGCCACGCTGTCAGCACCGATGTCTGTGGCCATCACCAAGGCGTCGGGCATCATCACCGCAATGTCGCCCTCCTGCAGATGGTATTCCACCAAGTCTATCTCCAGCGTCATCTTGCCCTGCTGCACCACCACGACACGGCCGTCAACGGCACGATAGGGCTGCCCTTGGCGGAAAAAACCGTTCGCCTGCATACGTGCATTCATCATAATACCGTAGTCACCCGCGTGGCGGTATCCGTGGCGCACCAGCTCGTTGAGAGCCGTCTGCGCATCAAGGTTGCGTATATCCATAGTTATTGCGTTTTGGCTATAATAACGAATAAAAATATATATTATTATATCTAAATCGTAGGATTTCGACATTTTTGCCTTGGATAGCGAGATTTTAGGTCATTTATTCGTGGCACTTTTGCATTGTGAAATAAAGCATAAGAAGTTTTTATTAATCATTTTAAATTAAAAAGTTATGGAAAACACAACAAATGCAAAAGTGCTTCGCGCACGACTGATGAATCAACCTGAAGATTTCAAATGCCTTGGCATCAACCCAGAAAAGGTGGAGACCTGGGAAGACGGACGCCGCACGCGCACCGAGGAGGTGGGCAGCGAGGTGTGGTACTTCGACGGCACGATGGACGACGGCACCAAGTTCATGGTCGGCTACCGTCCCAAGTCGATGGACGGCATGACCAAGCCGGTCGACTCGCCACATGTGAACATCTACATCAAGAGCCCCGCGGGCAAGGAGTTCCGCGACGACATCGTCTACCCCGCCGCCGAGGGCAGCTTCAGCCGCGAACAATGCGACACCAAGGTGGGTCCCCACTGGTGCCGTGGTGACTTCAAGCACTACGATCTGCACTTCGAGCCCGTCCACGGAGTGGGTCTCGACCTGCACTACGACGCCCTCACCGAGCCCTTCCGCCAGGGCACCTCGCTGCTGGCCTTTGGTGACAACGACGAGTTCTACCACACCGACCTCGCCGTGCCCAAGAACCAGGTCAGCGGCCGCCTCTTCTACGATGGCGAGTGGCACGAGGTCCGCGGACTCGGCTACCACGACCACCAGTGGATGAACACGATGCACTTCGCCCTCTACCACCACTGGCTGTGGGGCCGTATGTACACCGACCTTTATACCATCTATATTTACGACTTCGTGGCCGCCCGCCAGTACGGCTACAAGCAGCTGCCTATGTTCGGCCTGATGGACAACAAGACCGGCAAAGTGGTCTTCATGACCGACGGCCACTTCGACCTCAAGACGCGTCTGGAACCCGAGGTGCATCAGGGCCGCGAGTTTCCCAAGGAGAGCCACTATGTCTTCACCAACGCTGACGGCTCGCGTGCCGAGTTCGACGTCGAGTGGGAGGACCAGCTCGAGTTCTGGGACATGTACGAGATGGCCGGCAAGGAGCTGCGCAAGCGCTACGATGCCATCGGAATGCGTATGCAGTATTGCCGCTACTACGCCAAGGGCGGTGTACGATTCACCCCTGCCGGCGGCACAACCCGTGAGGCTAACGGCGATATGATTTATGAGTATGCCTATATGGGTATGCCTGACCCGGCGGCGCACGTCTGACATTTTAGAATTGACAATAAGAAAAACGCTGCTCCATCGGGCGGCGTTTTTTTTTCGAAAGCGGCGAATGGGTTGTGCAGACTGGGCACCGAACCAGCGGCAGATTATAATAGTCCACTTGTCGTGTCGGATTTATATATCCGACACGCTTGAATATCAGCATTTGTAATGCGCAAACTCATTTGAACCTATTCTACACAACCATAGCACTTCAAGACAGCATCTACATACTCAATATTCTTTTTGCCCAGTGCCTTCCATACTTTTGTCTTGAAACTTTCGATTGTCCTGCTTGACATTAAGGCACTTACCAACTGCTCGTGGTATTTCTTCGGAACATCTGTAGCCGAAAGTAGCTTCTGATATTTTTCCCTGCGGGCTTCTTTTGATTCCGGCAACACCGATTGCCAGTCAATCTTGACAGGTTCCAGCTTTTTATTGGCTATATTCACATACGAGTCCACCACAACATTTTTGTTTAGCTTTGTTGCATAAACCAAAGCCGACTTATACCCGTTGTCCTTGGACACTATATGGATTTCCTTCTTGCTTCTGGCACGGCACTCGTATCCCGCACGCACCGAAACCATAAAATCGAGCGCGTTTTTTCCAGCGTACGAAAGACATTCATAACTTATCTTGACACCCCTGTCCTTGTATGCGCTTAAAAGCTCCTTTACTACCGAAATGTCGCCCGAATAAAAGATAACCAGCTCGTCATCGCTTCCCAACTTGGATATGCCAGTAAGACCCGCCAAACCTACATTTTCGTAATCAATCAAAAATATCTGCTTCATACCTATACCGATTTCCGCACAAAGATATTGGTTTTTTCAATTTTTTGTTCCAAAGCTGCCTCTGAGTCTCCTACCGTTGCGTACAGAGTTTGTAGAAGCGGGCGAAGTAAAAGGACAGTTCTTATCTTTTTCTCACCTAATAGGCTTCTTGCGTAGAGATATTTGGTAAATAAAATTAACAATGATAAATTGCTTGTAATCTGTAAGTTGTAGGTGTCTATAAAAAATATTCCTAAACACTTGCTCAAGACTTTAGATTTTTACTACCTTTGACTTTGGATTTTTACTATTACAGACTTTAGATTTCTACCAATATAAACTTTAGATTTTTACTATGAGTACAAATAGGACGGCTAAAGAAACATTGCTAAGATTGGTAAAAAAGCTAACTTGACATACTTCAGAGACCTAAAGGGATTCGAAGTTGACATTATTGCCGACTGGAAACACACTTTTGCCATAGAAATAAAAAGTTCTGCAGATGCGGAAAGCAAGCTGTCGGAAAGTGTGCGCAAATATCTGGAACTTCGCGAAGATACCAACTGCAGAGGTTCTGTTTTCTACCTCGGAGACCTCACCTGCGAAATCAACGGAATAAAATACATCTCGTGGAAGGATTGGTGCAATGCGGAAGAATGAAAAAACGCTACAAAATCTTTTTATGTCTAATTTTTGCATATTTTTGCAGTATATCTTTTGAAATTGTAAATTATGAAATTGAAAATTTCCATTTTCCTTGCATTGGCGGTTATGCTGGCAGGTTCAGTATTCGCAAAATCCGTTGATGAAACAACTGCTCGTACCGTTGCGTCACGCTTCTACGCTATGAAATTCAACCAAGCGCCAGAATCGTTAGATCCTTCCATAGTATACACTGCTTCCACTTTCCGTGGCGAAAATGGTTCAGCACCAAGTTTCTATGTTGTAAATTTCGACACCGAAGGCTTTGTCATAGTAGCTGGCGACGACAGAGTACAACCAATTTTGGCATTCTCGGACGAAGGTGCCTTTGTCGCTGAAAATATGCCAGACCATATTCGATTTTTCTTGGACGGATATACCGAAGAAATCCAATATATGATTGATAACCAGCAATATGGCGATGAAACCACGCTGCAACAATGGGAAGCATTGCTTTCTGATTCTACCCCGATGCAAAAAGATGGCAATGTGGTAGTTGAACCTTTGCTCCTCCGCAATAAATGGAAACAGACCAGATACTACAACAATCTCTGTCCTGCCGATGCTACTGGCGACGCTGCATACGGTGGTCACGCAGCCGTAGGTTGCGGAGCCATTGTTATGGGACAGGTGATGCGGTACTGGCAGTTCCCGACTACCGGCACAGGAAGCCATTCTTATAGCAGCAACTACGGCACTCTTTCAGCCAACTTCGGTGCAACTACCTATCGTTACGAGAATATGCCCGACCAACTCACCGCAACAAGTCATCCCGACAGTTGCGTGGATGCCATAGCCACTTTGCTGTACCACTGCGGTGTTGCCGTCAACATGAATTACGGACCATCCGCAAGTGTGTCAAACTCCAACAAGATTGTATCTGCTCTCTCAACTTATTTCCGCTATCCTGCTACCATACAGTATATTGAACGCGGAAGCCTCTCAACAACAAGATGGCTCAATTACTTGAAGGGCGAACTAGACGAAGGCGCACCATTTATGTACGGCGGAAGCGGAAACTATGGCGGACACGTCTGGCTTTGCGACGGTTACCGCGACGACGACTATTTCCATTTCAACTGGGGATGGGGCGGACAGCAGAACGGATATTTCCTAATAACCAATTGCAGTTCATACGGATTCAACAGCAATCACGCTATCATCATAGGCATCCGCGGTCCGGAATTGCCTACCGCTACAGAAGAACTAAGTACTGAAAACATCAAGGTTTACCCAAATCCGTCGAATGGTATGGTGTATGTTTGCGCAGAAGCACAGCAGGTGCAAGAACTGCAGATTTATGATATGTCGGGAAGAATGTTATACCAAAAAAGCATTGGAGAAACAGAATTTTCTGTTGACTTATCGTCATATAATGCTGGAACATATATACTTAGAATGGTTACCAGTAATGGCGTGGAAATAAATAAAATTGTGAAAAATTAGAGATAGATAACAGTTTATAATGTAATCTGTGTAGCTGCCATAACTAATAGCAGTGGAGAGAAGACTGGGGAACTATAATTTTTTATTGCCCTTGTTCCTTTATCGATTCCTTGTGGATTTCGGAAAACAGAGTTGCAATTAGTTCTTGTGAAATTCCTATTTTTTCTGCGTATTCGCTTCGCGATTCCAGCACCTTTTTCCATCGGTCGATTTGGAGAATGGTTACATTGTGTGACTTTTTGATGTGGCCTATTTCGTTGGTAATGGCGAATCTCTGTTTTAGGATGTCAATTAGTTGGTAGTCAAGTATGTCTATTTTGCTTCGAAGCATTTCGAGTTCAATTTCAAAATTTCGGTCGACAATAGCAGAGCTTTTTATCTTCAGGTTGTCAATAAGATCTTTTACTTCTGCCGGTGTAAGTTGCTGCTTGCTGTCGCTCAATGCCTGCTGTGGATTGAAATGCGATTCGATCATCAGTCCTGCCATGTTGAGGTTTAAAGCCTGCTGAGAAATTTCGGCAATGTATTTTGTTGCGCCAGCTATATGACTTGGGTCGCAAATTATTTTTATGTCAGGCATCCTTCGTGCAAGTTCTATTGGGATTTCCCAGCATGGCATGTTGCGCAATTTTGTTTCGGAAAAAGGATAAAAGCCTCTACTTACAGCTATTATGTCGTCAATGCCGATTTTTTTGAAACGTTCGATGGCTCCGCACCACAAGTCGATGTCGGGATTGGTAGGATTTTTTACAAGCACTTTGAATCTGCTTCCTTTGGCTGCCTCGGCAATTTCCTGTACCGAGAACGGATTGGCTACAGTTCGTGCTCCTATCCAGAAAGCATCGAACCCGTATTCTGCTATTTTTTCAACATGATTGGCATTGGCTACTTCGGTGATTACAGGTATTTTAAGTTCATCATGCACGCGCTTCATCCATGCAAGCCCTTTTTCGCCTATACCTTCAAATGAGTCGGGATGGGTACGTGGTTTCCAAATCCCTGCACGGAAATAGTCGGGGTTGACAAGTTCTTTCAGTTGCTGTGCCGTTGCTAAAATCTGTTCTTCGCTTTCCGCACTGCATGGTCCGCATATCAACATTGGTCTGTTAGCCATCAATTAGTAAATTTTGCGCAAAAATAATTTATTTTTGTAACAATTTAATTGTATTTTCCACGTTATATACGAGTTATGCATAAAGGTTTAGCAATGCGATTTTATGTTTAACATGATATGCGGTTGATTCAAATAAAAGTATTAACTTTACGGCTCAATTTTTTATATTGTCATGAAGAAATTTTTCAACTTTATATTTAGTGGGGCTTTTTGGCTTAATATATTGGGTATTATTGTCTTTTATGTGCTGGCAGTAGTTGTCCTGATGTTCAGTTTAAAATCGTGTACACGTCATGGTGAAGCTGTTACAATTCCAACAATAGTAGGCATGGATACCGAGGAAGCTATTGCCAAATTGAAGGAGGAAGGCTTTAATCCTCAAATAATAGAAACTTTATACATCGATTCTTTGCCCAAGGGCGTAGTAGTTGAGCAGAATCCGACTAAGGAATCGTTGGTAAAGCCCGGACGTACGGTTTATCTAAGGGTGAATACAGATTCTGACATCTACATAAAGGCTCCAAATTTTGTTGGCGTATCGAAGAAAATGCTCGAATCGGAATTGAAGAAATGTAATTTGAAGTTGGGCAAATTGTCATACGAAAAAGATGGAGAAGTTGTCAATGTCGTGTTAAAGCAGAAGTACAATGGAAGAGATCTTAGGGCAGGGGTTGACAGCGTAAAATTGGGTTCATTTATTGATTTTGTGATAGCAGGCCGTGATCCAAGTTCAAAAGAAGAGGAGGAAGAGGAAGTTCAAGACAATTCTAATTTGTTTGAGCCCGAAGAAGATGCGCATAATGAAGTTCAAGAACCTGAACCTGAGATAAACTTTGACGAATAATTTTTATCTGTTTATGAGAAAAATAGTTTCAATCTTAATATTTACATCAATAGTATTGTCGAGTTTTTCGCAGGAGGTAGTAATAGATTGTGGAAATCCGGCACTTAGTGACTACAGCGTAAAATATTTTGAAAAATACGGTGCAAAGATTGCAACTTCCGACACTCTTGAATTGCCGTTCTTCGACGATTTTTCAGCTTCGTATATTTATCCCGACTCGTCCAAGTGGTCGGACAGGTATGCATATATCAATAATTCCTGCTCAAAAAATCATATTTCGATAGGGGTGGCAACGTTGGATGCTCTCGACGAATATGGAAGGGTCTATTCGTCGCTTCCGATAGGAATGTCGGATGTTGCCGATTATCTCACTTCAAAGCCAATAAATTTGCAGCGCAATGCGTCTGATTCGATATACTTGAGCTTTTTTTACCAGTGCGGAGGCAATGGAAATATGCCAGAATATCGCGATTCGCTGGTTTTGCAGTTCTATTCTGTTGACGACGACGAATGGCGTAGTGTGTGGAGAGTTCCGGGCGGTGAATTGATGAGCAATTTTGAACAGGTGCTAATACCTATTGCCGATTCGGTATGGTTGAAAAAAGGTTTCCGTTTCCGTTTCCTCAATTATGTGAGCATCAGTTCAAACTATGAGCCAAGCTGGCAGAGCAACGTCGACCAGTGGAATCTCGACTTTATTATACTTGATGTTAATCGTACATTTGATGACACCATAATCGAGGACGTGGCGATGATTAAAAATGTAGGTCCTTTCCTAAAAGACTATAATGCTGTGCCATGGAAACATTTCCAGTATAAGGGTCGTTCCGCTGTCTACGATTCCATAACATTTTCGTATTCCAATCTGCAGGATGTGGGGCACAACATAAACCGCCAGTACGATGTGTTCGACAGGGATGAGACTTCTTCTCTGATTCCGAATAATACTTACCTTGACAATCATTGCGGTGATGACAGTGATAATATTAATGCAAATTCAGATATAGATTATACCAAAAAGTTCTGCTATTTATTCAACGAGGAAAGCTATTTGTCCGAGGATTCCGCAAGGTTCATAGTAAGAGCCAATATTAAGACCAATGCGGTGCAGGCTCGTGAGTATTATCGTTGGAATGATACGGTGAGATATTATCAGGATTTCAAGAACTATTATGCATACGACGATGGTTCTGCCGAAAAAGGTTATGGATTGTCGGGGCAGGGAACAGCCAATGCAAGCCTTGCATACAAGTTTGAACCTTATATGGCAGATACATTGTATGGCGTTTACATTTATTTCAATCGTACGCAGGGTGATGGCAACGTGAAATATTTTTACCTTACGGTATGGGAGAACAATAATGGAATTCCTGGCGACACAATAGTAAGCAGACTTGGTGTGCGTCCGTCGTTCTCTAACGAGATAAACGGATACGTATATTATCCGCTCGATACGGCAGTATATATCGACGGACCGTTTTATATAGGATGGATAAAGACCACAAACGATATGCTGAACTGTGGCCTCGACATGGAAAACGATGCTCACGACAAAATATTCTATAATGTTTCTGGAACGTGGCAGAATTCGATAATTTCGGGAGCTCTTATGATTCGACCGGTGTTTGGTTACGAAGTCAGGGATTTTGCTTCTGTTCCCGCACCACGCATTACTATGCCATGTAGTATTTACCCGAATCCAGCGTCAACCGAGATAAATATTGATGGCGATGCAGATTTCAGCGAAGTGATGATATATGATAGCCTTGGCCGGTTGGTAATGCAATCGGGAACCGAACGTGTGATAAATGTATCGGCATTGCCTGAAGGTACATATTTTGTCAGACCATATTCCGACAATAAGGTTTTTGAAGCCGTTAAGATACTAATAATGCGCTAGCTCGTATGGATAAGGATTTTGAAGAACTTGAAGATTTCGAGGATGACGGTCTCGAACTTGACGATGACTTGGAAGCTTCTGAAAGTGGAGACGAAAAGTACGAGCATAAGCATTTGGTTGTGGAAGCAGGGCAGAAGTCGATGCGAATAGACAAGTATCTGTCTATTCGTCTGCCGAGTACATCACGCAATAGGATACAGTCGGCTGCTGAAGGAGAGTGCGTTTTTGTGAATGGAAAGCCAGTGCGCAGCAGCTACAAGATTAAGCCCAACGACGATATAAGCATAATGCTATCTTTCCCCAAGCGCGAAACTGGCATTATCCCGCAAGATTTACCTCTTGATGTTGTATATGAGGATGACGACCTGATAGTGGTAAATAAGGTTGCGGGAATGGTGGTGCATCCAAGTCTGGGGCATTTCGAGGGTACTTTGGTGAATGCTCTTGCCTATAGGTTCAAGGATTTGCCAATGTTCAATGCCGATACTTTCCGCCCTGGTCTTGTACATAGGATCGATATGAATACTTCCGGACTGTTGGTTGTGGCAAAGTCGGAGGTTGCTCGCGAAGGTCTTGCAAGTCAGTTTTTCTACCATACATGTAAACGAGCATACAACGCTCTGGTGTGGGGCAATATGCCCGACGATGAGGGGACAATTGTCGGCAATGTGGGACGCAATCTCAAGAACCGCAAGATTATGGACGTTTTCCCCGATGGCGACTACGGCAAGGAGGCTATAACGCATTGGCGTGTGCTCGAAAGACTGGGCTATGTGAATCTTGTGGAATGTCGTCTCGAAACTGGACGTACGCATCAGATTAGGGTTCATTTCAAGCATATCGGTCATCCGCTGTTCAACGACTGGGAATATGGTGGCGACCAGATACTTAAAGGTACTACATTTACTAAATACAAACAGTTTGTAGAGAATTGTTTTAAGATTCTTCCTCGTCAGGCATTGCATGCAAAATCGCTAGGTTTCATACACCCAGTAACAAAAAAGGAATTGTATTTCGAGTCGGAACTTCCCGAAGACATGACAAAGTGCATTGAAAAATGGCGAAATTATGTGGCAGGAAGAGATGAGTAAGAAGAAGTAAGGTCGGTTAGTGTGCAATTTTATCAATCTCGCGTAATTTAGTATACTTTTTGTGGCTTGTAGTATAATATGCATTTTCGCAGGCAACGATTATGCTTATAAAATTGTCAATATAAATACAAAATGTTTAATTTGCCTATCAATCATAAGTGATATGAAGCGGTTGGTAATTATATTTGCCCTTGTTATGACTTCGGTTTGTATGTTTTCGCAGAACATAGATGTTCGTTTTTCTGGTTCTACGATATATGGCAGGCATATTGACCTAGACAGTGTTGTTGTTCATAATCTTACGCGTGGATGGTCAATGACAGTTGTGGCTCCCGATACCGTTTGCTCGCTTTCGCCTTCAGCCATAGATATGATTTCGGTTGACAACAATGGATTATCAACGAATGTTCCCAATCCTTTTTACGGCAAAACTGAAGTTGAGATTTCGTTGCCAGCACCAGACAATGTTGGAATCAAGGTTTATGATATTGGCGGACGACTTTATGCCGATTATAATGGCTTTTTGCCCGAAGGGAATCATCGCTTCGAGGTAAGTCTAGGTATCCCGCAAAGCTATCTTCTCGTATTGTCGACATCGGGGGGAATGTCGTCCATAAAAATGCTGAATATAGGAAGCGGTGAAACAAATGCCATAACATACATTGGCTACGCAAACGAAGTAAGCAAGCTTCTTGTTGACATGGACTTCCAATGTGGCGACAATCTTGAATGTACGGCATACACGACATACGCCGACAGTATATATGAAAAAACAATTGTGATAAGCCCGGTAGGAGAAACTCACCAGATATTCCGCTTCAACTTGAAGTCTGGCTCGTCGGATCTGCAGATAGCTTGCGAAGAATATACATGGATTGATGGCAACACATATACCGAAAGCAATAATACTGCAACATATACTGTGGTAAACTCTATAGGCTGCGACAGTGTTATCACGCTAAATCTTGAAATTTATCATTCTGTGACAACCGAAATAGATGTTATGTCCTGCGAATTGTACATCTGGGACGGGCAAACATACGAGGAAAACGGCACATACGAACGGACATTCTCTTCGATTCATGGCTGCGACAGTACCGTAATCATGCATTTGGATTTAGGCCATCCGGTAGATAACGAAATAGATGTTGTATATTCGTATTGCGAACCATATATCTGGGAAGGACAGTCATACGAGGAAAGTGGCACATACGAACGGACATTCACCACGGAGTATGGTTGCGACAGTACCGTGGTCATGCATCTTGAAATGGAAGGACATCCTGTAAGTAGCGAATTCGATGTTTCTTCTTGTGAACCCTACAGATGGAATCAGACGACTTATTATCAGACAGGAATATACAGGCAACTTTTCCAGACCGCTATGGGATGCGACAGCCTTGTTACTATGAATTTGACATTAAATAGTCCTGTGGAACATGAATTTGCAGAAACAGCCTGCGACTCATACGAGTGGAACGGGCAGACATATAGCGAGAGTGGTAGTTATGTGCAGACTTTGGAAGCGTCAACAGGTTGCGATTCTGTTGTTACTCTATACCTTACAATTTATCCGACATATTTGGATACGGTTACAGTGTCTGGTTGCGATAGTGTGACTATTGAAGGCATAACATTTACCGATACAGGTTTTCATGAATTCAACTATCAGAGTGTTAATGGCTGTGACTCAACGATAGTCGTGTCTATTGTAATATGGCAACCAGAAACCAGCGAGAAAGACACCCTCGTTTGCGAAAGTTATGAATGGGAAGGTCAGATTTATACTGAAAATAGTACACAGATTGTTCATTATCAAACTGTTCACGGATGCGATAGTGCAGTTGCGATAAATTTCATTGTAATGCATCCGCCTGCCGAAACCGTTGACATCAGGACTGTTTGCGATTCGCTTGTTTGGGTCGATGGAAATACCTACTACGGGGATAACGATGAGGCTACCTATACATACAGGCTGGCTGGCGGTTGCGATTCGGTCGTTAGGCTCAATCTGACTGTTTTGCATTCTGTTGAGTACGAGTTTTATGCATCTGACTGTGGCCCGTATTCTTGGAATGGGAGGACTTATTACTCATCTGGCAATTTCACTGCGACATATACGGCAGAAAATGGCTGCGACAGCATAGTGACATTGCATTTTACTCGATTGAACGACTATGTGTTCGATACTATATATGCCTGCGATTCATATACTTGGCAAAATGGTGTCACCTATACTCTTGACGATATTCCTAGTAATGGACAACAATTTATTGGCGCATCGGCTATATATACAAATTCGCATGGATGCGACAGTTCGGTTATGATGAGGTTGTTTCTGCAAGCCAACGATTTGGTTGACACACATCGTGCCTGTGAGTCGTTTACTTGGATTGATGGGAACACATACACAGAAAGCAACAATACGGCAACAGTAACATATACAAACCAATATGGTTGCGATTCGGTTATACGCCTAAACCTTATAATAGGACACAACGATGGCGTTGTGCATGAGGTTGAAATAGAAGAATGTGCCTACTATCAGATGCCTGATGGCGAGTATCTGATTGAGTCGGGCGACTACCAGCGGACAATAACATCATCGTGCGGATGCGATAGCATTGTGCTAATACATCTGACTATTACTGGAGAAAACGGACTCGAAGATTCCTTATACGACGGGCGCGACAATAGAACTTACCGCACAATGCAGTATGGTTGCCAGACATGGATGGCCGAGGATTTGAGAACATCGTATTTAGCCGACGGAACTTCGCCTACTAATTCCTATTCTTTATTATATTTCAATGGTTATTATGACCCTAGTTATGCCGGTAACGCTAATGGATTTTGTCCGCAGGGATGGCATTTGCCGACAATCGACGAGTGGAACGAACTTGTAACCTATTTGAAACTTCATGACGAATATGTTTGTGGTGAATCAGAAAGCGTTGTAAAGTCAATGGTGTCGGACACAGGCTGGACAACATCGAGTGTAGAATGTTCGCCAGGAAATAACCAGTCGGAAAATAACCTCAGCGGTCTTGGAATTAAATCTGATGGTAAGCAGTGGCTGGGGCCAATAGAGAAAGACGGTTCTCACGATCGTGTAAACTTCGTATTTCTAAGGGGTACAAATTCATACTATGCAACGAACCATTATAGATACAATGTCTTAAGTATCACAAACGATGCTACCAGCATTAGTTTTGAGCATCTGGATTATCCATACGGAGCAAGAATAAGGTGTGTAAGGAACGATTAATATCTTTGTTATGAGAGACGGCACGAAAATATTAAGATACATTTTTGCAGTTTTGATGCTTGCATTGCCACAGTGCATGAAAGCTCAGCAGGATACGATTTTGCTTAATCGCGACACAACAATCACTACATGCAACATGATGTTATACGATTCGGGTGGCGAAAATGGGAATTATTCAAATAACGAAAACTATATCTTGAAAGTTTGCGGAACTGGTACTGTTGGTATGGTAGTAGATATAATTTCATTAAACACAGAATCCAACTTCGATTATATTTGTATATACGAAGGCGACAGCGCGGCTTCAAATTATCTTGTAGCTAGAATGGACGGCAATAATATAGTAGACAGCATATTCTATCTGCAAAGCAACTGTGTAACAATATTATTTCATTCCGACGGTTCGGTAAACAGGGCTGGATTTGAGATTAATATTTATTGTCGTAACGATTGCCAGGAATATTCACAGAACATTTTGGACGATGGTCTTTACGAAGGTTGCCATTTGTTGTGTAATTCATCCTCGATTGTTTCGGATCCTATATTTTACAACAACAATGTGGGGTATGAGCAGACAATCGAGAATACTTTTTTCAGATGGAGTATCTTCAACGAAAACCGCTCAGTTTCGGGCTTGGGCCGCAATACGCTCGATAGCCTTTCGAACGGATTGTATTTAATAGAGCTGACCATCATAGATCAGGCACATTGTGTTACTACTAGTGGACTCATGACCTTTATGGTAATGGGCAATCCTGAGGTTACTTTGTCGGGAATCCCCGAAAATGCAAGCGTGTACGATACTTTGGTTATTTCTGGGGATGTGTCGATGGATGGTAATTTCTATTACAATTTGCTTGATTATGGCTCTGCATACGGCTGTATTGAGAACGAAGGTGAAGCCATTTTTAACGACATTGTGCAAAGATTTTCTAATGATGCTGTTGTAAGCAGTCCTAATGATATTGAATCGATATGTGTGGAAATGGAACATTCGTACATTGGCGACCTCGAAATGTGGATTACCTGTCCGAGCGGTAACAGGATGGATATTATCAATGGATATAGGAATTCATATTGTAATAGTCAATTTTTAGGGGAGCCTAATGATTATGATGAACCATGTATTTCGGGGGAACCTTACCAATATTGTTGGACGCACAATGCCTCACTAACCATGGAGGCTCAGGCATCAAATTCTCCTTCACATTCGTATGTCGATAATGCAGGGCATGCGTACTCCAACCATCCGTATATCCCAGGGGGGAATTATTTGACAACAGGAGATTGGTCAAGTTTAGTAGGGTGTCCGATGAATGGCGTTTGGTCTTTGCATATTCATGATCACATGGGTGCCGATGATGGCTATGTTTTCTCGTTTTCCATTCAGTTCGATTCGGAAATTCCAATTGATAGCACTAATTGGATGCCAGTTTTTGAAGAAGACGATTTCGCTTGGAACGGGCAGGGCATAATCTCCGGTCAGAACGGTTCTTCGACTGTGGTTATTGGTGGTGCCGAACCTGGGTTGCATACATATACATTTTCATTTGCAAACAATTATGGTTGTACTTACGATACTACATTTTCCATACTTTTCTGTGACCCCGATTTAACAGAAACATACATTACAGAATGCGACAGTGTTGTGTTCAATGGTGTGGTTTATCACGAAAGTGGAGACTATATTGTGAATGCAGTTTGCGGTAGCGAAGAAATGCTCCATCTTACTTTAGGGCATACAAGCGATACGATAATATCAGTAAGAAATTGCGGTGAGTATTCCTGGAACGATGAGGTTTTCACAGAAAGCGGAATATACACGCGCCAGTATCAGGGATTTGCCGGTTGCGACAGCGTGGTGACATTGAACCTTATTGTGGGAGAGCCTGAAATTGTTGATACAACGGTCATTTCATGCGGGTACAGTTATGAAATGAATGGATACACATATACCGAGGATGGAAATTATACACAGGTGCTTAGCACTATAAACGGATGCGACAGTATAATTCAGCTTTCGTTGAGGTTTTCCGTGCCAATAGAAACGGAGGTGTACGAAAATGTCCAAGCTTGTCAATATATATGGAATGGACAGACATACGATTCTAGTGGCGATTATGTCCAGCATATTGCAAGTGGGACTTACTGCGACAGCATTGTGACATTGCACCTTGTACTATACAGTCCGCAAGCGCCACAGGTACATGCTACCGAAAACATGGAACCATGCAATCAGGGAGCGATACTTCTATATGCAAGCGGCTATGAATCATATTTGTGGTCGAATGGGGAAACATCGCAGATGACCATGGTTGTGACACCTGGATATTATTATGTGGAAGTGACAGATGAGTATGATTGTCATTATTTTTCAGAACCTATACTAGTTGGAGAAAGCGACAATATTGATGAAATTCCGAGTATTTCATATATGACTGTCACGCCAGAAAATCGAGTGGCTATTTCGTGGGAACAAATTGATTCATGGCATCTGGATTCGTACAACATATACAGGGAGAATGACAACGGCATTTTCGAACTTATAGCAAATGTCGGGTATGAACAAGCCAGCACATGGGTTGATGAAAATTCCAATCCGTCATCTGAAGCAAGGGCTTATTGTGTAAGCGCTGTGGATGATTGTGGCGCCGAAACGCGAAGAAGTGAACCCCATCGCAATATTTTTGCATACATAGCTGACAATGGTGACTTAATGTGGACCGACTATGTCGGAATAAATTACGATTACTACAAGATATACGAGTCACCCGACGTTGGCAATATGGTGTGCGTGGATACTGTTCCTTATGGGGCAAATCGATACAACCTAGACCCAAGCATGTATCAGGAAATGTTTCCTTCTTACACTTGGCCGTTCAATGTTTATTATGCAGTCGAAGGGTTTACAATTGATGGTTCGGTTAGTTCTATGTCTAATCGCGCAAGCACAGCATTTGTTACACATACTGTAGAAGTCATGGCAACGCATGGCGGTTCTGTTACTGGAAGTGGCGAATATCCCGAGCGTATGGTGGTTACATTGCAAGCTTTTCCCGATGAGGGATATAAATTCTTGTCGTGGGACGATGGCAATACCGATAATCCACGGGCAGTATGTGTGACAGGGGATATGTATTTTACTGCTTATTTTGCCAATGACGATAGATATTGCGTGATGGTTGTGGCATCAGATAGTGCTGGCGGATTTGTCTTTGGTTCGGGAATGTACGAAAGTGGCAGTATTGCTACAGTTGGCGCTTTCCCCAACGAGAATTATGTATTTATGGGATGGGAAGATGATGCCAATGAAAATCCGCGTCGTTTTGTTGTTACAGAAGATATTTTGCTGGTAGCTGTTTTCGAACATGGCGATGCTGTTTTTGAATATAAATCCGATGGTGTTGTAGTGTATCCTAATCCTGTTGATAAGGAGGTAAATATTTTTTCTGAGAGTGTAATTTCAATGGTCGAAATCATTTCATTGACAGGTAAGGTTCTGTATAGCCAAAATGTTGCATCTGAAAATGTTGTCCTAAATGTTAGTGACTTGCCATCAGGTGTTTATTTGGCAAGGCTGTGGTTCGACGGAGAAAATCTGCCAGCTAATGTAAAGTTTGTCAAACAGTAGTATTCTAAAATTGACTTATCTTTTTCCATTTTGCACAAAAAGCAAGCGAACCGTTATCAATGATATTTTTTTTGAATATTAGCGATAACTTGTGTAGTTTTGTGGCGTTGAAAATAAAAAGTTAACTATGCTAACATTCAGGGAGTTGGCTTTAAATCGCCAAAGCACCAGAAGCTTTTCCGACAAGGAAGTTGAACTCGAAAAGATAAAAAGAATATGTGAGGTGGCTGCTATGTCGCCTTCGTCGTGCAATTCGCAGCCGTGGAAAATGCACATAGTAAGGCCTACATATACAAAAATTGCCGATTTGCGCAAGGCTTGTCAGGCTGTCGGACTTAATCCTTTTTTGGACAATGTTTCCAATTTCATTGTTGTTGAACAGACTTTCGGAAATATGAAGTCAAAGGCAGGCGGTTTTTTCTCAAACAATGACCTTAATTCAATCGACTTGGGTATTCTAGCTGCACATATATGCTTGGCTGCCGAAGAAGAGGGGCTTGGCACTTGCATGATAGGCTCGTTCAGAAATAAGATTGCTAACAAGGCGATGAATTTCAGTTCGTTCCGAAGAATACGGCTCGTTGTAGCAATAGGCTATGCCACCGACGACTACGAAATCCGCAAGAAGACAAGAAAAAACACCGAAGATATAATTGACGTAATTGAGTAGAGTGGAAAAGGCAAATTGGAGTGGAAAAACAGGAGGCGGTCGCTTCGGGCAGAGAGCTATGTTTAAGATTCTCCGCTCGGTAGATGTCAGATTCGCTTATGCAGTGTTGTATTTGGTCATACCTTTCAGTATTGCATTCCGTCCTAAGCAATTCCGCGCCATATACTACATGCAGAGAAAACGCTTGCAAAGAAATCCAATAGTGGCATTCTTCCAGACTATCCGTAATTTCTTGTTGTTTGGCAAGGTGGTACTCGACAAGTTCGCCATGTTTGCCGGCAACACAGCGCAATTTAAGGTTAATGTCCGCGACCAGGACTTGTTTACGCAAACGCTCAAAAGGGACTGCGGGTTTATAACGGCAGGTGCGCATGTGGGAAACTTCGAGATTGCGGGATGTACATTGCAACAATACAACAAGAAGTTTAACTTTATCTCATGGGGTGGCGAAAGCGAAGAAATGATAAATCATCGTTTAGAAGCGTTCAAGAGAGTCAATCCAGATGCCAAATTAATAACAATGGGAGAAGATATCTCATATCTTTTCGACATAAAATCGGCTATTGAAAACGGAGAGACAATCATTACTGCTTGCGACAGACTTTGTGGTAGTCCCAAACACTTTGATGTTGATTTCCTTGGCGAAAAAGCGTCTTTCCCACTTGGAATTTTCTTGATTGCTACAAAACTTAAAGTGCCTGTATTGGTGGTTCATCTATTCAAATGCAGAGGATTAAGGTATGAAGGCTTTGTGAAGGAACTGAAATACGATCCCGCGATAAAGTCGGATGTAGAACAGGCAGAGTCGTTAGGTAGGCAGTATGTTGAAATTCTGGAGAAATCTGTCATCAAGCATCCGCTTCAATGGTTCAACTACTACAATTTCTGGCAGCCGGTTGTGTAATAACTGGACAAATCACAAAATTAGCATTAACTTTGTGGAATACGAAAAGACTTTAAAGGAATTTCAGAGATTAATAGTGATACTCAATATGGCGTTTCTGATATAGGTAGTAGCCTGCTCCACCAAAATTTACATTTTGTACTTTGCTCTATTGTAAAAAATAATTTATTTTGCTACAAAATCTGTTCTTCCTGATTGTTGTACAGATGTAAATGTTAAAACTAATACGATAATGGGAGTATTTAGATATATAAAACAAGTATTGTCAGTGTTGTTTGTTGTATTGCCTTTGTGTATGAGTGCCCAGCAGGATACAGTTTTACTTAATTGCAATACTACACTGACTTCTTGTGATTTGATGTTATACGATTCGGGCGGTGAAAATGGAAATTATTCGAATAACGAAAACTATACTCTAAGAGTTTATGGAACCGGTACCAATGGTATGGTAGTAGATATAATTTCATTAAACACAGAATCGCAAACTGTAGATTACATTAGTATATACGAAGGCGAGAGTATGAATTCTGAATTTCTTGTCGCTAGTCTTGGTGGGCAAGTTGAGGACAGTGTGTTCTTTTTGGAAAGCAACTGTGTTACAATAAGATTCCGTTCCGATAATTCGATAAACAGGGCTGGATTTGTGATTCGTATTCATTGCCAGAGAAATTGTCAGGAATATTCGCAGAATATTTTATACGATGGCATTTACGAAGAAGGTCATATAATATGTAATTCGTCCTCGATAGTTTCGAATCCGATATTTTACAACAATAATGTGGAATATGAGCAGAGCATAGAGAACACATTCTTCCGGTGGAATGTAATAAACGAGTACCGCGAAGTTTCGGGTATGGGACTCAATACGCTCGACGGTCTGTCCCCTGGAATGCATCTGATATGTCTTAATACCTTTGATGTTGCAAATTGTATTGTAAGCAGTGATACTATGCTGTTTATTGTGATGAACGAACTTGATTTATCTTTGTCTGGAGCCCCTGAAATTGCAAGATTGGACGATACTTTGGTTATTTCCTGTGATGTTTCAATGGATTGGGATTATAGTTCTACTTCAGGCTGCATTACCGCCAGTGAAATAACATCTTTCGACACTATTATACATGGATTCCCTGCTGATGCTGTTGTGAATGATATTAATGACATTGAGGCGATTTGCCTGGAAATGGAACACTCGTACTTAGGCGACCTTGAAGTATGGATAACTTGTCCGTCCGGTAATAGAATGGAAATTTTCAAGGGGTATGATTCTTTTATTACACATATAAATATTTTTATGGGAGAACCTATAGATGATGACCCTGAGTCGTGTATGGCGGGAGTTCCGTATAATTATTGCTGGACGCATGATGCTTCCCAGTCGATACTTGATGTTGCTGCCAATCCGCCGACATATACATATACTGATAATGCAGGGAATTATTATTCCAATCATATGTATATTCCTGCGGGCGATTATATTCCGAGTGGCGATTGGTCAAGTCTTTTGGGCTGTCCCTTGAATGGCGATTGGCGTATCTTTTTTGCTGACAGTATCGCTATGGATGACGGTTTTTTGTTCTCGTTTTCTATGCAATTTAATTCTGAATTGTATGAAGATACAGCAGCAACTCCAATTTATGAAGACTACGATTTTGTTTGGGATGGGCATGGCATAATATCAGGTCAGAATGGTTCGTCAACAATATTGGTGAGTGGCGAAGAACCAGGGTTGCATGAATATACGGTTTCTGTTACAAACAATTATGGCTGCACTTACGATACTACATTCTCAATATATTTCTGTAGTCCTGATTATGTGGAAACATTTATTACCGAATGTGATAGCGCGGAATACAACGGTGTCGTATATTATGAAAGCGGCGACTATATGGTGGGCGCTGTTTGTGGTGACGAAGAGGTGCTGCATCTTACAATAAATCATTCTGTCGATACGGCAGTTTATGTAAATAACTTGGGCGATTATGTGTGGAATGACGAAACATTTGCCGAAAGTGGGACATATACTATGGTATTACAGGGAAATAGTGGTTGTGATAGCATTGTAACCTTGCATCTTACGATAACAGATATTGCAGAGTTTGAGTCGGAAAAAATCTTGCTTTTCCCAAATCCTGCAGACGATATTATCAATATAGTTTCGGAAGCGCAGATTTTAAGTGTCGATATAGTGTCCCCGATTGGACAAGTCGTTTATAGCAAGGTTGTAAATGCAGAGGATGCATATTTGGATATAAAAAATCTCTCATCTAGGGCATATTATGTAAGAGTGTGGTTTGAAAATGACAAACTTCCTGCTGTTATGAAGTTTGTAAAGCAGGAACCATGATTGTGCTTCTTTGATTTATAGTTGAAAAATAGTATTTTTGTCGTCAAATTTTTGCACGATGGAAAAGACTTTAAAGGAATTTCAGAGATTAATTGAGATACTAGACGAACTGCGCGAGAAATGCCCGTGGGATCGCAAGCAGACAAACGAAAGCTTACGCATACAGACGATAGAGGAGGTTTACGAACTCTCGGATGCATTGTTGAACAACGATGCCGATGAAGTGAAAAAGGAGCTTGGTGATGTGCTTTTGCATGTTGCTTTTTATGCCAAGATAGGCAAGGAGAAGGGGCAGTTTGAGTTGTACGATGTGATTCATGGTATTTGTGAGAAGCTAATATTCCGTCATCCGCATATTTTTGGTGATGTGAAGGCCGAAACAGCCGAGCAGGTAAAGGAAAACTGGGAGCGCATAAAGCTTAAGGAAGCGCCGAAAAAGACCGTTCTTGGTGGAGTGCCAGAATCGTTGCCATCCATAATCAAGGCTTACCGCATGCAGGACAAGGCGCGTGGCGTTGGTTTCGACTGGGACAAGCGCGAGCAAGTGTGGGACAAACTTAACGAGGAATACAACGAGGTTCTTCTCGAAACTGCCATTTCCGACAATCAGGATAGAATCGAAGCTGAATTTGGCGATCTGTTGTTCTCGGTGATAAATGCAGCGCGGCTATATGGTGTAAATCCCGACACTGCCCTCGAACGCACAAACCGCAAGTTCAAAAACCGCTTCGGCTACCTTGAGGAAAAGACCATTCAGCAGGGCCGAGACCTCAAGGATATGACATTGGCGGAAATGGACGAAATATGGGAGGAATCGAAAGGACTGTATAAATAGGGGAAATGCAGTTTTATTTTATAACTATTTGATTTTTTTGTTGTCGATATATTATGTGGTGTTTGCAATATGCAAATGCCTCAGTTGTTATGTTTGTATTCTAATTTTGTTGATAAAATTATTTCAAGGGAAAGATGGTTTTGTGTAAATTTGCAAAAAGAAATTGAGAGAAAATTTAATGAAGCCAATTATCAAATATCGTGGCGGTAAAACAAAGGAAATTCCTAATATTATGGATCAAATTCCTTATTTTAAAGGAAAATATATTGAACCATTTTTAGGAGGAGGAGCTTTGTATTTTCACTTGGAACCACGAAAAGCTATCATTAATGATATAAATACTAAACTAATAGATTTCTATCGTGGAGTTCAACAGAACTATATAACTTTACGAAAAGAACTTGATGAAGTAGAAAGTATTTATTATTCAAATAGGAAAGATTTTGAGAATTTAAAAGCATTGTATCCTAACGAAAGAGTTGAAGATAAAAACGAAGCATTATATTACTCCTTGAGAGATATGTTTAATGGGTTATCTGACAAAATTTATTCAGATGCATTATTGTATTTCTTCATCAACAAGACAGCTTATTCTGGCATGATAAGATATAATGCAAAAGGGGAATTTAATGTTCCGTTTGGCAGATATCAAAACATAAACACATCACTTGTTACAAAGGCTCATAGTGATTTATTGGCAACAGCAGAAATATATAATCTTGATTATAGCGAGATTTTTAAAATGGCTAATGATGATGATTTCATTTTCCTAGACCCACCATACGATTGTGTATTTTCTGATTATGGCAATGAAGAATATAAAGACGGATTTAACGATGAATGTCATATAAAATTAGCAAATGATATTAGACGTTTAAATTGCCGTGTACTGTTAGTAATAGGCAGAACTCCTTTGACGGAACGTTTATATGGGGATATGATAATTGACGAATATGCTAAAACTTACGCTGTAAACATCAGAAATAGATTTAAATCATCTGCATCACATATTCTCGTAGCGAATTATCGACCAGTCAAAAAATCACTTTTTAATCAAATACCTAAAAAACAATTGATTTAAGCATAATGGCAAGAATAGATAGCAAAGTTATTTTTGTTACGACATCACCTCGTACACCAGCAAAAATGATTCCTGAAATAGACCTGCTTAATCAAAAATTTTCAGGTCAGGAGTGGAACAATAAAACTCAGATAGAATTTATGGAACTTCTCAAAGAAGAGAATTTCTTCAATGGTGAAGGTATAAATGATCCTGCTTTTAGTGCAAGAGACAGAATAAATCGTGCACCCAAAGCCCTTGGTCTTATCAAACTATCTCCTTGTATTTCACTAACATCTGCTGGAGAGAAATTAATTTCTGCCAAGCGGAAGGAAGAAGTTTTTTTACGCCAACTTTTGAAATTTCAAATCCCATCACCGTATCATAAACCAAGTGACAGTGCCGCAACATTCTGGGTAAAACCATATTTGGAATTGTTTAGGTTAATTCGGCATTTTGGTTCTTTGAAATTTGACGAACTCATGATGTTCGGGTTACAATTGGTTGATTATAGGAAATTTGATACAATCGTTCAGAAAATAGAGCAATTTCGAATAGCAAAAGTTCAAAACAAAGGCAGTTATAAGGTATTCAAGGGAGAATGCCTAAAATCTGAATTAATGTCTATTTACGAAACAGAAATCAATGCAGGAAATACAAAAACAAGGGAAAGCAGAGACAAGTCCATTGATAAATTCTTAAAAACCAAAGCAAGCAACTTGCACGATTATACAGATGCATGTATTCGGTATTTGAGAGCGACTGGTCTTGTAAATATATCTCATATTGGTCGTTCTTTGTCGATTATACCAGAGAAAATTAGTGAAGTTGACTTCTTTTTGAATAACACGGACAGAAATCCATGTTTTGTCAATGACGAAACTCAGTATATTACATATTTGGGCAATCCCGCTTTACCAATTCTGCAAACTGATAACAAAGATGCAATTATCGACAAATTGAAAAAAGAGTTTCCTGCAGTGTCATTTAAAGCAACAATGTCTGTTGAGAAACTTAAAGACATTCTTGATGATGCGATAACTGATCGCAAAGAGCAAACGATTGCAAATCAAGTTTCAGAATTAAAAGATTACAAATTCTATGATGATGTTCAAAATACATTCAAGCAAATAGAAGATAATTCATTGTATGACCCATCACTAATGCTTGAATGGAATGTATGGCGAGCAATGACAATGCTGGATGGAGGAGAAATTAAGGCGAACTTGAAATTTGATGACTATGGCAATCCAATGTCAACGGCACAAGGAAACATGTCTGATATTGTGTGCGATTATGGCGATTTCGGATTAAGCGTAGAAGTAACTATGGCATCTGGTCAAAAACAGTACGAAATGGAAGGAGAACCTGTATCTCGTCACCTTGCTAAACTGAAAAAAGCAACAGGAAAGATTACATATTGTCTATTTGTAGCGCCAACAATAAATGAAGCTTGCGTGGCTCATTTTTATGCACTTCATAAAATGAATATAACATATTATGGTGGCAAATCCACAATCGTACCATTACCTTTGAGTATCTTCAAAAAAATGTTAGAAGATTCTTATAAAGCGACATATACACCTCAACCGAATCATGTAAAAAGATTTTTTGAACGCTCTAACGAATTGGTAGAAACATGCGAAAACGAACAAGAATGGTATGAACAGATGAAGCAAGAAGCTTTAAATTGGTTGTCAACAAAATAGATATAAGCAAACGAACTTCGTTATTAGACGTATTTGAAGGAGAAGGAAGCAGTGAGGATGATGGAGGAAGCGATGGAATAAATTATAGTTGAATAATTAAAATAAAACAATTATGGGAGAAAATTCAAAGAAAATAGGTGAACATGGAGAATCTTACGTTGAAAAAATTCTTAATGCAGTTGGGTGGAGCGATTTGAAAAAAGGCATAGAATTGAAATGCAGTAATGAATCTCATGTTAATAAAAAAGGGAATCCTTTGCGAACACATGGCATTGATTTTCAATATTCTTATATAAGTCCTTTGGTCGATGGACAATTGAATAATGTAATTGTTTCTGTCAAAAATCAAGATTACCCCAATAATCCCAGCCAAAAGTTCAGAGAATTCATGAAAGAACTAGCAGCAATGATTGAATGTTATGATTGCTCCGAACAAAAACAAAATGTGACAAGTAATTTTCATTGTAACTCAATTAATGATATTGGTGTTTTATTTTGGATAGAGAAGGATGAAAACTCCTCTTCTGATTTAATAAAATCTGTATCTTCTGTAAGACTAGATGAGATTAAGAATAATGTTATTTATGTGGTTGATAGCAGAAGAGCAAAATTCATATTGGAAGTAATGAGGTTTATTAAAACAAAAAATGATTGTAGTTACTCGTTCTATTATCCTCTAACAGGTCGAAACATTAACCCGCAAAACAGAAATAACATTGGAAAAATACTTCCTGTTGAATATCTTAATTCAAGCATTATTCCTATAAAATTAGAAAAGAAAGACAACAATAAAGAAATATCTTTGTTGTTGGCCACAATTGATAATTTCGAAGCAGGCGATTTTATGCGTCTTATGGGTTTGGCTAAAGATATTTCAACAAATTTAGTTGGTGAGGTTATTATTGCATTTCCAAACTATGACCAATTGAAACATAGCAATGTTGTCAACGAACTAAAGCAAGGGTTTCAAGATGCTGATTTTACAAAAACTGTCTCTGTTATTAATTATATTCATCCGATAAATTCCTTATAATTATGAATGTAGAACATAAAGATATTGACAAATTTATTCCATATGGGGAAATGCTTCGCGGATATGCCAATCAAAGTATAATATCCAATGCGGAAATTCACAGAATATTGAAAGAACGCGGAGTTTTTACTATGAATCAAGAAAAAGAATATACTGTACCTATTTTGCAAACTTTATTATTGTCTCCCCGAGAATTTGAGGAAGTAAGAAACTCTTTCTCAAAAAAAGAAGATAATGAAAAAGCTTTTTCAAGAGAAATCAATTGGGCAACAGATAAATCTATATTTATTCCCGAAATTATATCAGCTGATGTTAGTGATTATATGAAGAGAGCTTTGCCGACATGTGAACTCAAACATCCTATTATTTTTACTAAATTTAATGATAATCAAAACCACTTGATTGCTGAATTTACACTTTATCGTCACGATAGAAATAAATCTTGGTTTGAACAAACTAATGAGTTTACAGGGAAAGTAGAATTTATTAATGAAAAAGGGAAAGGGAATATAAGAATCACTCACACAGCACCAGAAACAAAAGATTTAGCGGAACAAATAGTAAAAGTTCAAGTTAATAAATACAAACAAAAAAGTCTTATTCATCAAGATGAAAAACCAAGAAAAATACTTTTCTCCGAGTTTACCAATGAAACACGTTTTGTGTTCTTCTATAGATTAACCACTCATTTAGATACTGACTATTTTGCTTGTGAAAACATAAAAGACATTTCAATTAAACCCGATGAAGATGCGAATCTCCCCGATGAAATACAATGGATGGACAAATTAAAAAAAATACTTTTGTCAGGAGATTCTTTGGATAAGAAAGACTTTATGAAAGACAAGAAGTTCCATAAATCACTTGTATTATGGAGTGTTGATGCTATTTATGCCTATGATTATTTGGGAGAAAAAGGTAAAATGACCTTGAATTTAGGTTTTCCAGATTATTCATCAAAGGTTGACAAATCTGAATTTGAAATTAATATATCTCAATTCAGCACAGAACGTAGTTTGGACGCACAGAATAAAAAGAAACTAAAATCAAAGATTCTGTCAGAAATGGATAGGCAAAAAACAATTGTGTATAATAGATTTTTGGAATACCTAAATTCAAATAAATAATGGGAGCAATTTATTTAGATTCATATCTTTCATCAATATCACTACATAGAGTAGGAAATAAGATTGCAGACGAAGGACTATCATTATCTTCAAATAATCTTTCTGTTAACGAGGTCATAGAACGAGATTTGTTGTCTTATTTTCTCTCCCCTTTCACCTCCGAAGAATACTTCCAACTCTACCACGACAGTGGTATTGAGTACAACGTGGTCTATGGTGCAGTTTCTCAAATCTTTGACAGTCCTGAAACGCTGTACGAGCAATCAGTGAATTTGGCAAAATATCTCTACGAACAAAGCACCCACCCGAAAATCAAGGGCGGTGAATTCTATACAGTCTATTTCAAGGATTGTATTGTGGATGGTGAGACAGTAGATGCTGTAGGTTTGTTCAAGTCGGAAAATAAGGACACTTTCTTGAAGGTGTTGCGCGAGGGCGGCAACTTTAATTTGGAAAGCGAGCAGGGCATCAACATCAAGAAGTTGGACAAAGGATGCCTAATCTTCAATAAGGAACGTGAAAACGGCTATGTGGTGGCGGTGGTCGATAACACCAACAAAGGCATTGAGGCGCAATACTGGATTGATGACTTTCTTCACATCCGCCAGCGCAAGGATGAGTACGCCAACACTCAAAATATTATGGCAATGGCAAAGAATTTTGTCACAAAAGAATTGCCACAAAAGTTTGATGTTACAAAGGCGGATCAAATTGATTTGTTGAATCGTTCTTTGGAATTCTTCAAAGAGAAAGATACCTTTGATATTGAAGATTTTGCCAATGAGGTTATTGGACTGCCTGAAGTCATTGAAAGTTTCAATAATTTCAAACGAAACTATGAAACAGAGAATGATATTGTAATTGATGACAACTTTGCCATTTCAAACAATGCATTTAAAAAGCAACAGCGTTCATACAAGCGTGTCATTCGTCTTGATAAAAAGATTCAGATCATTATCGACGGCAACCGTGACCATGTACAACAAGGAGAGGACGAAAATGGCAAATATTATAAAGTCTATTATAGTAGTGAAGAATAAAAAAACTATGCCAATCTGAATATTTATAAATAGTTTGCTCTACAAATGCCTCTCATCATTCTTCCTTCCATATTATTGCTACTCCTTTTTATTCAGGCTGTCTTTTATGTCCTGCCCACTTTTGTTTTGAGGAAAAGCGATGATGAGAAATCCAATGCCGATTTGCCACCAGTTTCTGTAATAATCGCTTGCCGTAATGAATTGCAAAACCTGAAATCGAACTTACAATACATAATCAATCAGCAATATCCCGAGTTTGAAATCGTGATTGTCGATGATAATTCCACTGATGGAACTTATGAATATGTTTCAAATTTGGCGAACACATCTCCTTGTAGCATAAAACTTGTCAAGAATGATGGCAAAGGCAAAAAATCTGGTCTTTCATGCGGTATCCGCTCTGCCACATACGAACATTTGATTTTTACCGATGCCGATTGCCGTCCTGCTTCCGAAAAATGGATTTCGGGCATGATGTTGCACTTCGATGAGGCAAATCCACTTGTGGTAGGCTATGGAGAACTTTCTGGGAAAACTTTTGCTGCTCGTTTCGCTTCGTATGATGCTGCTCTTATAGCCATGCAGTATATGGGATTCGCCTCGCTCGGGCATTCTTACATGGCAGTTGGTCGCAACATCGCATATTCGCGCAAACTTTGGGATACACTTGGTGGTTTCGCTTCTCATTCCGACTTGGCATCTGGTGATGATGACCTCTTTGTCATGGAGGCAGCAAGACATATTCGCTCCACCGTATGCATTTTGCACGAAGCAAAGACGATTTCACTGGCCAAGGACAGCATTGTGAAACTTTTGAGGCAAAAGTCGAGGCACGTTTCAACATCTACAAAGTATAGTTTGCTTGATAAGTTCTTGTCGGGAGGCGAAATCGTTACGCGGACATTATTCTTCGCAATGGCTATTGCAATGATGTTTGTAAATTGGAAAACAGCACTTGCTTTTGTGGTGCTGCGATTGGCAATGGTTTTGTTTGCGTTAGGCAGGTTTTGCTCGTTGACAAAAACCGATTCCAATTTATTTATGTCGCTGATATTTGATATCTTTGCACCGATTTTTTATTTCATATTGTTGTTTTACAGAATCTTTAATCGGAAGACGGAATGGTAAAGAGATCGCGTGAACTTTCTGAATTGGATGACCTTTCACTTCGTCAGCTTGTGCTTGATGGTGATGAGGTGGCGAGTTCATGCTTGTTCATTAGGTATCAGAACGAAATAAAGACTTTCCTTGTTTCGCGCGGTTGCCAGATAGATGATGCCGATGATGTGACTATCATTTCGTTGCAGAAAATTTTGAAATCGCTCGAAACCTACGATTCCAGCAGCGCTGCAACTTTCCGAACATGGGCGCTCACTATAGCAAAGAACACCTATCTCGACTGGTGCAAGATGTACAATTTGCAGGAAGCGCAGATGCCGACAAGTGATTCGTTGTCGGTTCCCGATGATGTCACACCCGAAACTTCGCTTATCGAGAAGGAGAGGCAGGCTTACTTCGATTCGCTCTTGGGACGTCTTTCGGAATATGAGCAGAAGATATTGCTTATGAAAGGTGCCGGAATGAAGTACGAGGAAATAGCAAATGAACTTGGAATATCATTGTCGGTAGTGAAAAACAGGATACATCAGGCCAAATTGAAACTAGTTGAACTTTCGAAGGATGTTAGAAAAGATTAAGGAATATTTTCCAGAACTTACTGCTGTTCAGGCCGACCAACTGGTTGAACTGGAAACGCTTGTGCGCGAATGGAACGAGAAAATAAATGTTATAAGTCGCAAGGATACCGACAATATTTTTGTCCATCACATACTGCACTCGATGGCAATTGCGAAGGTAAAGCAGTTCAAGCAGGATGAACTTGTCCTTGATGTCGGCACAGGTGGTGGTTTCCCTGGAATTCCGCTTGCAATAATGTTTCCAGAGACAAAATTCACTTTGGTGGATAGCATCGAGAAGAAAATTAAGGTTGTGAAAGGCATATCGGAAAGTCTGGGACTTGCCAATGTGGAATCCATGAAGATTCGTGCCGAACTATTGCCGCCTAAGTACGATTGCATAGTTAGTCGTGCCGTCACCGCCTTCCCCGATTTCGTGAAGATGACGCGCAAAGTGCTGAATCCAAAGTCTACCGAACATTCGATAATCTACCTCAAGGGCGGTGATTTCGATGAAGAGCTGAAAGGAATGAAAAACTATTCGGTTACGAATATTTCCGATTCCTTCGGTGAGGAATTCTTTGATACAAAGAAGATTATATACCTGAATTTGTAATGGTTTGAAATGTTTTTTGTTGAGACGCAAAATTTTGCGTCTGTATATAATATGAATCATTTATTTGTAATCTCCTCACTTTTTAGTGGCTGATGCTATTGATTACCAATTCTTTACTCAAAATTTTACACAAAATCAAAAAAAATGCTTTGTTTTCAACAAAAATGTAGTACTTTTGCAATCCCCAAAGGCATACCGAATGCCCGGGTGGCGGAATCGGTAGACGCGCTGGTCTCAAACACCAGTTCCTTCACTGGAGTGCCGGTTCGACCCCGGCCCCGGGTACAAAAAGAGATTGCATTAGCAGTCTCTTTTTTGTTATACAACCCAATTTTTCTGTCGAAAAATACTGATGTCTCATTGCTTATTTAGCACATATACATAACTTTGCAAAAAAAATGTAATATGAAGAGACTTGTCTTAATTTTAGCGATAATACCATTATGTCTGCATTCGTTCTCGCAGGTAGAAACTAAGTTGAAGAAAGCCGATGCTCTTGCAAAGGCTTGCCTTTCAAGCGATGCCGACATATATGCAGAATGCCTTGGCGAAGCCAACGAAATGTATTTTTCGGCTTACAATGAATTTGTTTCGAAAGCCATGTCGGCAGCGGAAATTGGCGAACTGCCATACGCCCGTATGATGTTTCATGTGGGATATTACAGACAGCTGAACTTTTATTATAAGGAGTGCATTCCATACTACGACACGGCAATGACTGTGTATGCAAAAGTTGACAAACTCGACAACAATGAAGTATGGCGCTGCTTCGAAATGCTTGATGCACTGAAAGCATATTATTCTTACGATTTGGTCGACTACGAAAAATACCTGCGATATGCTTTGCTGAATGCCGATTTCACGAAGAAATATCTGAAAAAGCAGTACTATGAACTTTCTTATGCCATGGAGGAAGTTGCCCAGGCTTACATGAATCTAAATAAATACGACAAAGCCGAAGAAGCTATAAATGAAGCTTTAAAGGCCGAAGAAAAAGCAGGCGGCAAAGATTCGGAGCGTTATTTTAACCTTGAGCAATACAAATATCTTATCGACTTGGAAAAGGAGTATCTAATAGCAACTTATACGCCTATAGTTTACCGGACGATAGAAAATCCTGCTAACCGTCGCGATTCGCTATACAACAAGCTTTTGGATAGTTACAACGTCGAAGAAGCCATGCCTTCGTTTGAGGAGTTGCAAGGCTTGTTTGAAAAAGAAGGAATGAAAAATTCTGATGACAGTCTACTTTATGCTAAGTCGTTATATCATATAGCAGTACACTGCTGGGATGCATCAGAAAGCAGTGATGACGATGAAGACATGGTACTTATGGCAGCCCGCGCTACTCGCTACATGAAGCAGGCAGACGAAATCTATGCTTCTTCCAAAGATGCAAATTCCGAACCCCATGCCAACATATTGTATGAACTCGCTATATTTTATAACAATGGGCGCAACGATAGGGAAACTGCAATGAAATATGCCGAAGCATCGTTGGAAATTTTCAAGAAACTTCTACCCAACGAATATTGTTTCCCTCGTTGCATGCACTTACTGGATGCGCTTGACAGTTATTATTGCGGTGACGAAATGCGCGACTGCGAAAAGGCTATTCGCTACAACGAGCAAATGATGGAAATTAGTCGTAATACTGATATCGACTGGTATATTTATGCTCTGATTCAAACAGGAAACAGCTACACCAAGATAGGAAACTACAACAAGGCGCTGGAATATTATATGTTAGCTTACGAAAACAACGACAATCCCAACGATGGCGATGCTGAGATTCTGTTGAAACTTGCCGACACTTATAAGAACCTTGGCGACAGCAAGTTGGAAGAAAAATACCGCCTAATGTATGAGGATGTACTTGCTAACGAAATGCCAACTGACGATGAATATTATATTCCAACCTCATATATGTCAATCTCCGATTTCTTGACGGTAGCAGTTGACGACGACGAGGTGGAACTGTTTTACGATGGCTCTTTCCGTCCTACTAAGGGAACACATTGTGATTCGTTGCGCTACGATGCCGTGTGTGCCATTATGAAACGCAGTTCGACAAATCCGAGCGAGCGCATAAACAGCACTCGGTCTATAATGATTGCTTTCGAGGATTATTTTGCAAAGGGAAATGCCACCCATACCGACAGCATCTACTATGCTTATTCGCTTTACAATGTAGGAAAGTACATTAGCGATGCTTCTAATGGTTTCAAAGGCATGCAAATGTTGTTGGAAGCAAAGGAAATGTTCGAAGCCTTGTCGTTGACTAATACTCGAAACTATGCCAACACACTTTACGAGCTTGCCGAAACAAAAGACGAGTCCATTGAATATTATATGGGAGCCTATGATGTATATAAAACGCTGCCAACCAATATTTTCATCAATAATCGTTGCATGGAAATTTTTGGTGAAATGCTGGATTATGGCGAGAAAAGCTACAATAAAGAGTTTTCGATCAAAACTATGGAAGAAATTGAATCCTATTTTGAGCAGCATCCCGATTATATAGAGGAAGAAGATTTGGAAATCTTAAAAATACAAATTAACATGCAGAAAGCAGAATTGTATTACCAGCTTTTCAAATACAATTCATCTATACTTTGCTACAAGGAAGCTCTTGCGCTGATGGATCACGCGGGTATGAAGAAAACATATACTTATTGCGAGACTGTTCACAGGCTTGCAGATATTTGTCGTTGGAACCATGACTACGATGATGCCAAGAAATACGCAAAGCAGTACGAAAAGTTGTCGAAGAAATTCAAGCAGGAAGAAAACGAAGAAGTTGACTTTGTGGCTGGCGACGATAATTATGACACAGACATTTATGGCATGGAGGAGCAGAGCGAATTGGAGCAATTGTACCAACACCTATATATGCTAAACAGTAGCATAAGATCAACCAATGTCAACGATTGCAGACCGCAGGCTATTGAAACTTTTGTAAAGATAAAGAATCTGTTTGAGCGTGATGGTTTTAATACAAGTAACGACAGTATAATATACGAGTATTCGTTGCTTCATATAGGCTATATCGAATATATAGCCGAAAAATACGATTCCGCTTTGAATTACATGTCTGAACTTGATAGGTTCCTTCCGCAAAGCAATAGCATTTCGGGTAATGGATATGCAGAAGTCCATTATTATTACTTGCTTTACAAGGCTTTTGCGCTAGCTGGAAAGGATGAATACCGTGAAGCATTGAAGAATTTTGACCTGATATTTGATTATTACAAGCGTTTGGAATCTCAAGACGAGTATTATGAGGTTGATTATACTATGATGCTTTATGCTGCCTATATATATGTTTCGCTTCACGACTACGACAAGGCATTTGTGTATTACGACTATTTGATGTCGCAGTTTGATGAAAATGAGATAAGCGATAATTATTTCGCAACTAAATATGCAATGGCATCCACCTACGCCGAAATGGGCGAATATGTTTCGGTTATCGGTTGCCTTGAACCTGAATTCAAGCGCTTGGAATATATTTATGTTGACAGCGATGTTTGTGCTAAAATATGCAATTTGCTCGGCGATGCGTATGTAGCCGTTGGCAATTACGACCGTGCATACAAGTGCTACAATCTGGCACAGGAGTCGATAAGGGTTTATCAGGGTGCCGATACATACGCTGAAGTTCAGACGCTCAATAGTCTCGGTAATTTCTTCAAGCGAATTGGGAAAAATAGAGAAGCCGTTGATTATTATGATGATGCACTTGAAATGTTGGACAGAATGAAGAGCTATAACCCGGTCCAATATGCTGAGTTGTACGAAAACAAGGGCACTTCGTATACTATGCTAGGGATGTACGACGAAGCAATGTCGCTTTTTGAGAAATGTCTTGCGATAAATCAGGAAACATACGGTGAAAACAGTTCGTATTATGCCACAACGCTTTGTAATATTGCACTGGCTTACAAGTCAAAAGGAGAGTATGACAAGGCTTTGAAGAATTACAGCGATGCACTGGCAATTTTACGTAACATATATGACGACAAACATCCAACTTATGCAGAAACCCTCAATGGCATAGGCGATGTATATTTTGCGATGGGCGATTACAACAAGGCTGCCGAAAGTTTCTCAGAAGCAATGGAGATAAACAGGAAGCATCTTGCAACCGACTTTTCGTTCCTTACTTCCGTGGAGCGTGAAATGTACTGGGAGAAAAACAAGGATATGAGCCAGCACATACTTCGTTGCGGAAGCAAATTGTCGAACAATGGTGTGATTTCGAGCGGAGCATACAATGCTGAGTTGATTACCAAGGGCTTGTTGCTGACATCAGATATTGAGTTTACGCGTTCTGTTTACGAAAGTGGAGATTCCGTTCTTATTTCCGATTATGCAAACCTCATTTCCATGAAAAACAAGCTCGGCAGGGCCTACGAAATGCCAGTTGAGGACAGATACATCGACTGCCGCAAACTGAAGGAGGATATAAACGTTGCAGAACGCGAACTTGTTGGCAAAGTGGAAAAATATGGCAACTTCAGTGCTTTAATAGGACTTACATGGAAAGATGTGCAGTCGGCAATGCGCAAGGGTGATGTGGCTGTCGAGTTTACAAGATTCGAGGTCGATTCCACCGAAACCCGCTACGCTGCACTTGTGCTCACAAAGAATGCCAACTCGCCAGTTATTGTGCCTCTATGTACAGCAGTAGAACTGCAACGCTTGATGCGCACAGGCGTTATGCCCGGCAAGCAATCCGATGACGATAGAGGTGCTAGCGTGTTGCAAGATAAGCGCATGGGCGTATATACATCCACCGCTTTGTACAATGCCATTTGGAAACCTTTGGAAAAATATTTCACGCCAAACGCACGCGTATATTTCGCACCTACTGGCTTACTGCATCAGGTAGCGATAGAGTATGCAATGGTTAATTCCACAAAGTCGATTTCGGACATCTACGAAATTTACCGCGTATCTTCCACTCGCTTCCTTGCCATGGAATATTCGCCACGCCCATTCGACGAGGCAGTACTCTATGGTGGCATAAGCTACGATTCCGATACTGCATCCATGAAGCGCGAAAGCGAACGCTTTGGAACGAGAGCCGCTTCTTATAATTCGTTTTCCGACATCAGTAGGGATGAAGAAAGGTCGAGTTTGAACTACCTGCCTGGTACCAAAACCGAGGTGGAAACTATTAATAATAAATTGAAAGCAGAAAAAATCAAGGTTGACATGCATATAGGCGAAGCAGCTAGCGAAGAATCGTTCAAGAACTTGTCGGGAAAGAAGGTTTCGCTTTTGCATATTGCTACACACGGATTTTTTGTGCCTGCCGATACAATTCTTAACTCCGAGCAGTCGCTCAACTTGTCGGGACTTATGCTTGCAGGTGCCAACAACATCTGGACAAATCGGCCAGTTCCCGAAGGCGTGGAGGATGGAGTGCTCACGGCAAAGGAGATAAGCAATATGGATTTGCGTGATGCTGATATGGTGGTTCTTTCAGCTTGCCAGACAGGGCTTGGCGAAATTACCGACGAAGGCGTTTTCGGGCTTCAGCGCGGATTCAAGAAGGCTGGTGTGCATACGCTCATAATGAGCTTATGGTCGGTTGATGACAATGCCACTCAGTTGATGATGACCGAGTTCTACTCAAATTTGATGGCAGGAATGTCGAAGCGTGAAGCCTTCTTGAAAGCACAGCGCACATTGAAAACAACAAAAGGCTTCGAAAATCCAAGATTCTGGGCTGCGTTTATAATGCTCGATGGAAATTAGGCAATGAATAAAAAACCATTGGTGTCCGCTAAAAAATGGGATAATACATATAATTACAATATTATCAAGTGTTTATATGACAACGTTAATAAAGGGGCTTGTCATTTCGAAAGCTAGTCGTAACACGCGATACGGAACGGGGAGCGTTGTGAAGACTGCTATCCGAAATCTCCCACAATATTACTAATCAAGGAGATTCCGCATAAGCGAGTTCACACGACACGTTCCTTAGTCGGTTCACTCAGCTTTGTGGAATGACCTATTAATTTTTAGCGGACAATAATAGTTTTAAATGATTTGAATTTGTTTGAAAAGAGTTAAAGCCTGTGGATTCAGCAGATACAAAAAAACTTGCATCCGATTGAATGCAAGTTTTTAACATTTTTCTACCGTCAATTTTACTCGTGTTTGTATATCGTGCCGTTGTAGTCAATATAATCGCTCACCACAATGAATTTTGTAGGATAATATTCAACAGATTGTGGTTCAACCTGCTCTTCTATAGGGCTGCCCAATGTAGCATAGAATATCCAAGTTTTGCTTCCATCGCAATTGAGAACCAGACCGTCTGGAGTCATTTTCTGGATTTCATTTAGATTCTTGGCAAAGATTAGGCATTGAGAAATGTTTTTCTCAATCGGTGCATCGCCCGGCTCCACCGTTATTGCAATTAATGTGTCGTTTACTACAGCCGACTGAACATTAAGAGATTCTCCATTTATACCAACAGCTTGACGGTCTAAAACTTCCACATTAGGATATTTTTCCGCAATTTTTACTTTTTTCACTTCATCAGTTTTGAAATTACATGAACAAAACATCAATGCGGCAACAATTAATGTCAATAGAGAAAAAATATGCTTCATAATTAATACGATTATCCCGCCTACTTTCAGAATGAATCAATATACAATACGCTGTTTCGGCAATTCCATATTGCAATTTGTTGCAAATATACAATTTCTTTCAAAAACAACAAATAAAATATATTTCTCAACATTTCTGACTTCTTGTTTCATCATTTCTCGGTCGATTATAACAATTTCAAACCTACAAACCATATCAAACACTTAAACCATCATAAACATTTTCAAACTTTTTTCAGCACATAACAGATTTTCTTTTAAATTTGTGTGAAATTTTTAGGGATGGAAAACATAAAGAATCTCATCTTCGACCTAGGCAATGTCATCCTCAACATCGATACAAAGTTGAGTGAAAAGGCATTTGCTCAATATGGAATGACCAACTTTTCGGAACTTTACACGCTTGCTGCGCAAAATGAGCTTTTCGACCGCCTAGAAGTCGGCTGCATTACAGAAAAGGAATTCTACGACGAGTTTCGCCGCGTAACGGGATGCAAACTGCCAGACAAAACCCTCGAAGAATGCTGGGACGCACTAATCATGGACTTTCCCACCGCAAGAATCGACATGCTGAAACGGCTGAAAGCAGAAGGCAAATACCGCACCTTCATCCTCAGCAACACCAACATAATCCACTACCGATTCTACACAGCATTGCTTAAGCGCGTTCATGGGGTTGACGGACTTGAAAGTCTTGTGGAACACGCCTACTTCTCGCACGAAATCGGTCTGAAGAAGCCCAACCGCGACATTTTCGACTACGTTGTAGAACATTCGCACATCAAGCCCGAAGAAAGCATCTTCATCGACGACAACGAAGCCAACATTAAAGCGGCAAATACATTGGGATTCAACACGATATTCCTGAAAGACAACAACATGGAAAACTTAAAATTTTAGATAATCAACTTAAAATCATCAGCACAATGAAACTAAACATCGAAAAAGCACTCGGCAACAACGCCAAATATCAGGAAATGCTCAAACTTGCACAGGAAAAGTTTGACACTCTTACAGCAGGCACCGGCGAAGGCAACGACTTCCTCGGTTGGCTCGACTTGCCAACCTCGTACAGCGACGAGGACATTGAGGACATTCTAAACATCGCCGACCGTATGCGTCAGCTCGACTGCGTAGTAGTAATAGGTATCGGTGGTTCGTACCTTGGAGCAAAGGCGACAATCGAAGCACTGAGACCACATTTCGGGAAAATGGATACCGAAATGATTTTCGCAGGTCACACCCTCAGCGGCAACTACCACGCAGAACTCATGGAATACTTGAAAGACAAGGAGTTCGGTATAGTTGTAATTTCAAAGTCGGGAACTACCACCGAACCGGCAGTTGCATTCAGACTTCTCTACAACGAAATGAAGAAACGCTTTGACAACGAGACAATCCGCGACCGCATCGTAGTAATTACCGACGAAAACAAAGGTGCGCTCCGCACACTTTGCGACAAGGAAGGCTTCGACGACTTCATCATCGCCGACAATGTAGGTGGCCGCTTCTCGGTATTGTCGCCAGTAGGACTTGTGCCGATTGCAATTGCAGGCTTCGACATCGAAGAAATGCTTCACGGTGCTTCACTTGCTCAGGACATTTGCCTCGAAAACAACGAGAAAAACCCTGCAATTCAATATGCTGCAGTAAGAAATATGCTTTTCAGCGAAGGCCGCAAGGTTGAACTCATGGTCAACTACAATCCGCGTCTCAGCTACTTTGCCGAATGGTGGAAACAACTCTACGGCGAAAGCGAAGGCAAGAACGGCAAGGGCTTGTTCCCTGCATCGGTATCTTACACAACCGACCTTCACTCGCTCGGACAATTCGTTCAGGACGGCAGTCCAATCCTTTTCGAGACCGTACTCTGGGTTAACGACGACAGCGATGCTCCAGTAGTTCCCCACGACAACGAGAACCTCGACAAGCTCAACTACCTAGAAGGCAAGAATATGGAATACATCAACAGCAAGGCAGCCGAAGGCACAATGAACGCACATGTGGCAGGAAATGTTCCTAACATCCGCATTGAATTTGATGCTGTAGACGAGTTCAACCTCGGATACCTGATGTTCTTCTTCGAATTTGCTTGCGGTATCAGCGCATACATGCTTGGCGTGAACCCATTCAACCAGCCCGGCGTTGAAGCATACAAAAAGGAAATGTTTAGGCTGCTTGGAAAGGAATAAAAAAAGGCTAGAAGGCTAAAAGTTCCCCCCTTGGCACTAAGGGCTTTAAAGACATTAAAGGCCCTAATGCCAAGGGGGGGAAAAACTGCCAGCCTTTAGCCTTCAACCATATCGCACAATGGAAAACATCGCTACCGTATCACACGACGACCACATCACGGGCTACGCACCGAAACTCCTTGTCCACCAGCAGGGACTGCTTCATCGTGCGTTCTCAATTGTTGTGTTCAACGACAAAGGCGAAATGCTAATGCAAAGACGAGCTACAACCAAATACCACTCTGGCGGATTGTGGACAAATACCTGTTGCAGCCATCTTGTCAAAGGCAAGGACATGGAAACCTACATGCACGAACGTCTGCAACACGAAATGGGCTTCGACTGCAACTTGAAATTTGCCTTCACTTTCCACTACACCGCCAAGTTCGACAACGGGCTTACCGAGAACGAAATTGACCATATATATATAGGTATATGGAACGGCACTCCCTTGCCCAACCCCGCAGAAGCCGACGACTACCGCTGGGCAACGCCAGAAAGCATCAAGTCGGAAATGAAGCTCCATCCAGAAATGTTTACGGTATGGTTTAGGGAGATATTGGAGAGAATGAAGATATAATCGAACAATCGCATTTGCTAAAGATTTATACGACAAAAGCATTAACATCTTTATCTAGTCATTCTTAAATTTCCTTTATAACAAACTATTATTCAACACATTATCCCCACTCCACCAAATAAGCAAAAATTTTTGTGCTTATTTTTCCATAAAATTTTTGCAATCCGAAAATATAATCAGAGGAAAGCGCATTTTTGAGATTTTGCCTTACCCCCATCTTAATTTTCCTTTACAACAAACTACTATTCAATACATTACCATTACTTTGCCAAATAAGAAAAATTCTTCGTGCTTATTTTTCCATAACATTTTTGCAATCCCTAAAATATAATCCGAAAAAAGTGCATTTTTGAGATTTTGCCTTACTCCCATCTTAATTTTCCCTTATAACAAACTATTATTCAATACATTACCCCCACTTTGCCAAATAAGCAAAAATTTTTGTGCTTATTTTTCCAATTGCTAAAATCCATACAACTGCTTAGTTTTGTATAGAGTATTTTTTCCTACGGTATATGCATAACATGCCGTTGGTACAAAATGTATATTGCCACACCTCATACTCTGTTCCGCAAAAACAGTCTTCGAAGTAACAATTGCTTGCGACAATTTATTTCGCTCCATATAAAACAATAGAGAATTCAAATCCTCTGGCTTCTGCACGAATCTGTCGGTCCACTTAATCTCTACCGCCCAAATCGGTTTTACTATACCCATATCCATACCAACAATGTCGACCTCGCCCTGCTCGTTTTTACTCAAACGCCAATTTGCGTATGATATGTTAGTATTCGCGCGCGGAATCCATTGCGCATAAACAGCTGTCTCAACCAACTCTCCAATCTTAGCATCAGTTTCTGTAATAGGCTGAAACAAAGCGCACCGCAACGACGGATTTGTCAAATAGATTTTGAAACTGGTTTCCCTTTGATAGCGCTTTGCGTTGTCATCAGTACGATGGATTACTTTGATAAGAAAAGCCGCCTCAAGATATGCTATATAGCGCCGCAAAACATCCTTCCGCACACCAGATTCACGCGACATCGCTTCGTAAGAAAATTGAGAACCAGAATGATATGCAATCATAGTGAACACGGAATTCAACTCCTGTACATCCTGAATGCCATACAAACTAGGCAAATCACGCAAAAGCACCTTGTCAATTATATCATGACGGATAAACTGCCCAGGATCTTCTCTGATTTTCTGAGAAAAAACAACTTCCGGATAGCCACCATAATTTATGTAATCGACAAATAACTCATTAAGACGGACAATATCAATTGTCGAAGCGATGCCAATCTCGGTATCGTTCAACTGCAAATCCGAACTGACAAGCAAATGCTGATACCCCTTTAAATGTATATACTCGTAAAATGTAAGAGGCGGCAAACTAAAATCAGTAAACCTTCCAGCACCACTTTCATTACTGCGTTTCTTTAACTCAGCTGCAGCAGAACCAGATGCAACAAAACGCACATTATGATACGTATCAACCAGCGACTTCAGATGAATCTCCCAATCCTTCAGGTACTGAATTTCGTCAAAGAACACATAATAGGCATCCTTGTCATTCTTTTGCTTATTCAAAATCTGCTTGCACAGCAAAAACAAATGTTCCAGATTTATATTATTATATATAGGTGTTTCTACCGAAACGTAAATTATGTTTTGCGCAGGAACACCACTATCAATAAGCCGCTGGATAGAATGATACAGCAACACAGTTTTCCCCACGCGCCGAGGCCCCATAAGCAATATGGCCCGCTGCACATCAGAACTTCTCAAAAGAGAATAAAAGATATCCAAATACAAGCGCGGACTCATTTTATAGTAGAACTGTGGAATTTCATTATCCACCCACCAAGGATTGTCAATGCGCAAACGCCCAATTATTTGTTGTTCTAATACATCTGTGTACTGCATAATACGACTTTTTAAATTCTACGCAAAACTAATACCCATTTTCCAAATAAGCAAATTTTTTAATACTTATTTTCCTTTATTTCTACCAAATAAAATATATACAACAATCTTATTTTCCAATTTTCTTACCAAATAAGTAAATTTTAACGTTTTTTATTGCTTAATTTTCCATAATTATTGTCTGGAGGAAATATCGTCTCTCTTAATTTTCCTTTGCAACAAACTACTAATCAATACATTAGACACACTTTGCCAAATAAGCAAATTTTTTAATGCTTATTTTTCCATCTTTACACCAAATAAGATATAAATATAAATCTTATCTTTCCAATTTCCTACCAAATAAGCAAAAACTAGCATTTTTTATTGCTTAATTTTCCTCTTACTCAACTTGACAATACTTCGCTGTGCCAACTAAAATCTTTAATCAGCAACATCCTACACCAGCAATCGCAAGCGCAGCAACCACGCAAATAGTAAATCCAAAATATCGAATCTTTAAATCGTAAATAAAATTGTATTTTTGTGCCAAATTAAGAAGTAATGCTTACAGACGAAAAATTGAAATACAATGTGGCCGTAATTGGCAGTGGTAGCTGGGCAACGGCAATAGTCAAAATACTCACAGCAAACCTTGAACGCACATCGTGGTGGGTACGCAAGGAAGAAATTGTGGATGGCATCAGAAAATATGGTCATAACCCAAGATACTTGAGCTCCACATTCATTAATCCCGACAGCGTTGAAATCGACACCAATCTCGAATCGATAGCTTCAAAGGCTGAATACCTTGTAATTGTCACACCGGCAGCCTTCCTCCACGAATCGCTGAAACCGCTTAAGAACGTTGACCTTACGAGAAAAAAAATAATTACAGCAGTAAAAGGAATCATCCCTGAGACAATGCAGCTTATATCCGACTATCTTCACAGCGAATTCAACATTCCGCTAGAAAACATGTCGATGATAAGCGGACCTTCGCATGCCGAGGAAATCGCTCAGGAAAAATATACATTTCTGACCGCAATATCTGAAAATAGTGAACTCGCACAAACCGTTGCAAAGATGTTTGCCAATAGGTATGTCCACACAACCACATCGAATGATATGCTCGGAACAGAAATCGCCATTGTTATGAAAAACATATACGCACTTGGCGCAGGAATCTACAGCGGATTGGGCTACGGCGACAACTTTCTTGCCGCATATATCGCCAATTGTGTCAAGGAAATGAAACTTTTTGTAGAAAGCATGTATCCAGGCAAGCGCAATCTGGACAACTCTGTTTACTTGGGCGACTTGCTGGTAACCGCATATTCACGATACAGCCGCAACCGTCTGTTTGGCAATATGATAGGTCATGGGCTATCGGTACGTGTAGCGCAACTAGAAATGAACATGGTGGCCGAAGGCTACTATGCTTGCCGATGTGTTCACGAGATAAACAAAAAGGCAAATTTCAACATTCCAATTGCAGAAACCATCTACGGAATCCTATACGAAGCCAAAAATGTAAACACAGAAATGAAAAACCTAGCGGAAACATACGTTTAACAGTTACAAGAATGAAAAAGATAATAATTACTGGCGGAACAGGATACATTGGATCACACACAGTTGTGGAATTCATTAATGCAGGGTATGAACCTATAATCATTGACAACCTTTCCAATTCAAACATAAGTGTCCTTGATGGAATAGAAAAAATAACTGGCAAACGCCCTACATTCTATAAGGCAGATGTAACAGATAATTTTGCAATGGACAAAATTTTCTATGAAAACAGCGATGCAATTGCAGTAGTTCACTTTGCAGCAAGCAAAGCCGTAGGCGAATCTGTGCAGAAACCGCTAATGTACTACCGCAACAACCTAAACGGACTTATTAACATTCTGGAACAGATGGAAAAACATGGCGTAAATGGTCTTGTCTTTTCTTCAAGTTGCACAGTTTACGGTCAACCCGAAAACCTTCCAGTAACAGAAGAAACCCCATTTGCTAAGGCCGAATCTCCATACGGAAACACCAAGAAGATTTCGGAAGAGATCATTCAAGACACTCTTCGCGCCGTACCATCTCTAAAAGCAATAGCATTGCGATACTTCAACCCCATTGGGGCACACCCGTCGGCACAAATCGGAGAACTGCCAAACGGCACTCCCAACAACCTTATGCCATATATTACGCAGACTGCCATAGGAATCCGCGAATGCCTCAGCGTTTTCGGCAACGACTACAATACCCCCGACGGCACACCTATCCGCGACTACATAAATGTTGTTGACCTCGCAAAAGCCCACGTTGCTGCTGTAAAGTACTTGTTTTCTTCTCGAAACGATCGCCAACTCGATTTTTTCAACATTGGCACCGGCAAAGGTTCTACTGTACTCGAAATAATTGAGTCGTTTGAACGCAGCACCGGAGTAAAATTAAACTACAAAATCGCAGGACGACGCGCTGGCGACATCGAAAAGGTATGGGCAGACACCACAAAAGCCAACAAAATACTCGGATGGAAAGCAGAAAGAACTCTCGACGAAACAACTTTGTCGGCATGGAATTGGGAAAAACACTTGGCCCAGCTTTAATTTGCAGCCGATAATAGGATGATTTTACGCAAAGCTGCAAAAAAATATTCCACATAACCTTTAAAAATCGTAACTTTGCAAACTTTTTAAAAACGAAATAAAAACATTCAACATGGAATTATCTGCCAAATACGAACCGCAGGAGATAGAAAAGAAATGGTACGACTACTGGACTGAACATAAGTTCTTCCACTCGGAACCCGATAATCGTGAACCTTACGTTGTTGTGATTCCACCACCAAATGTCACTGGAATTTTGCACATGGGTCACATGCTTAACAATACAATTCAGGATATTCTTGTACGCCGTGCCCGTATGACCGGCAAAAATGCAATCTGGGTGCCTGGTACCGACCATGCTTCAATTGCAACCGAAGCTAAAGTTGTAAACAAACTTGCTCAACAGGGCATCAAGAAAACCGACCTTAGCCGTGATGAATTTTTGAAGCACGCTTGGGACTGGACTCACGAACATGGTGGAATCATCCTGCAGCAGCTTCGCAAGCTCGGTGCTTCGTGCGACTGGGAACGTACCGCTTTCACAATGGACGAAAAGCGTTCTCAAAGCGTGATAAAAGTTTTCTGCGATTTGTATGAAAAAGGGTTGATTTACCGCGGAGTACGTATGGTCAACTGGGATCCTCAGGCAAAGACAGCTTTGTCGGATGAGGAAGTTGTTTACAAGGAACAGAACGGCAAACTTTATTACTTGAAATATAAGATTGAAGGCGAGGATGGTTACGCAATCGTTGCAACTACTCGTCCCGAAACAATCATGGGCGATACCGCAATGTGTATCAACCCCAACGACCCGAAAAATACCCACTTGAAGGGCAAAAAGGTGATTGTTCCACTTGTAAATCGCGTAATTCCTGTAATCGAAGACGAATATGTTGACATAGAGTTCGGTACTGGTTGCTTGAAGGTTACGCCGGCACACGATGTCAACGACTACATGCTTGGCGAAAAGTACAACCTTGAAAGCATCGATATTTTCAACGATGATGGTACATTGAGCGAAGCTGCCGGATTGTATGTTGGAATGGATCGTTTTGCAGTCCGCAAGCAGATTGAAATCGACCTGCAGAATGCTGGACTTCTCGAAAAAGTTGAAAATTACACAAATAAGGTAGGCTATTCGGAGCGTACAAATGTCGCTATCGAGCCTAAACTTTCGATGCAGTGGTTCCTTAAGATGCAGGATCTTGCAAAACCTGCCCTTGATGCCGTTATGAACGACGACATTAAGTTCTATCCTGCAAAGTACAAGAACACCTACCGTCACTGGATGGAAAACCTTAAGGACTGGTGCATCAGCCGTCAGTTGTGGTGGGGACATCAGATTCCTGCATATTTCCTGCCTAAGGGCGGTTATGTTGTCGCCGAAACTCCCGAACTCGCACTTGAAAAGGCAAAAGCAAAGACTGGCGACAACAACCTTACAATGAACGATTTGCGTCAGGATAGCGACTGCTTGGATACTTGGTTCTCATCGTGGTTGTGGCCTATTTCGCTTTTCGACGGCATCAACAATCCCGACAACGAGGAAATCAAGTACTACTACCCGACCTCTGACCTTGTAACAGCTCCCGATATTATCTTCTTCTGGGTTGCCAGAATGATAATGGCAGGATACGAGTATAAGGGACAGATGCCGTTCAAGAATGTATATTTCACTGGAATAGTTCGCGACAAGATTGGACGTAAGATGTCGAAGTCGCTCGGCAACTCGCCCGACCCGATTGAACTTATGGACAAGTACGGCACCGATGGTGTTCGTATGGGAATGATGTTGTCGGCTCCTGCCGGAAACGATATTCTTTTCGACGAAGCTTTGTGCGAACAAGGCCGTAATTTCAACAACAAGATTTGGAACGCATTGCGTCTTGTAAAGGGTTGGAATGTCGCCGACATCGAACAGCCTGCCGAAGCTAAAGTCGCTGTTGACTGGTTCAATTCTAAGCTCAGCGAAACCATTGCCGACCTCGACGAGGATTTCTCGAAGTACCGCATTTCGGAAGCCTTGATGAGAGTTTACAAGTTGTTCTGGGATGAATTCTCCGCTTGGTATCTCGAACTCATAAAACCTGCATACGGACAGCCAATCGACCGCACGACTTACGATGCAACTCTCGGATTCTTTGAGAAACTTGTTCTGTTGTTGCACCCGTTTATGCCTTTCATTACCGAGGAAATCTGGCAGTCGTTGCAGGAACGCAAGGAAGGCGAGAGCATTGTGGTGGCTGCTATGCCGAAGGCTATGCCCGTTGATTCCGACTTGCTCGCTGGCATTGAAAAGACCAAGGAAGTTGTTGCAAACATCCGTACCATAAGAAAGGAAAAGAACATTCCGCAGAAGGAAAAACTCACAATGTCGGTCATCAAGCACGAAAAGTACTACGACAACCTCGACTGTGTTATCATGAAGCTTTGCAACATGGAAAAGATTGACACAATAACCGAGAAACTTCCGATGGCGGCAGGCTTTATCGTCAACAAGAACGAATATTTCATTCCTGTTGGCAACCTAATCAACAAGGAGGAAGAATTGAAGAAACTGCGCGAAGAACTCGCATACGCTGAAAGTTTCCTTGCCTCGGTAATGAAGAAGCTTTCCAACGAGAACTTTGTAAACCATGCACCAGCTGCTGTAATTGAAAAGGAACGCAAAAAACAAAGCGATTCCGAAACAAAAATCAAGATTTTGAAGGAACAGATTGCTGGTTTGGAATAATAAACACTGTTTAATCTAAGCTATACGCTACTATCTGCACAAAAGATTTACTTTCCTATTTATTTACGTCAAAATAGAAAAACATAATCAAAATAAATTTATCTTTGCAGTTTAAATTTAATTTGTAATGAGAAAATTATTGTTAATTGTCGCAATGTTAGCGACTGCAATGCTGGCCTACTCACAGTCGGTGATAGTCATTGACAATCAGAGGCCACAGAACTCATCGGTTCAAATCATTGAAGAAAATAACAGCGGAATAACGCTAAAATTAAATGTAAATTCATATTCGCTCAGCGAAGTGCAAACACCAAACGGCACTGAAGTTATTGTCGGTTCACCAGATGGAATCAACTATATGGAAAAGGGCACTCCAGATGTTCCTTATTTTGCAACTACGGTACGCATTCCTGCACAAGGCAAGGCTATAGCCGAAATCGTTGAAGCAAACTATGTTACAGTGGAAAACATAAGCGTAGCACCATCGAAGGGCGCCATTAAGCGCAACATCGACCCGGCAACGGTTCCATACGAGTACGGCAAGTGCTACACCGTTGATGCTTTTGTTCCAGATATCAACGCTACAAACAGCGAAGCTTTCTGCATAAGGGACGTTCGCGGAACAACGGTTCGCTTTTTCCCGTTCCAGTACAACCCAGTACAGAAGCAGTTGAAAGTTTTCACCGAAATAACAGTTAAGGTAAAATATACCCAGCAGCCAAGTGAAAACGAAATCACAGCTTCATTCGAAAAGATTGACGAGTTTGAGAACATCTACAACCGTCTTTTCATCAACTACGGAAGCAAGACTCGCTACACTCAGCTGCAAGACGGACATCCGGGCAGAATGTTGATAATCTGCAAGGATACTTACCAATCGGCAATGCCCGAATTTATAGCATGGAAGCACGAAAAGGGTATCGAAACCGAAATGGTACTAATGAGCGCAATTGGCACAACCGCTGCCAACGTTCAGACTTACATTACCAACTACTTCAACGAACACAGCGACCTTGCCTACATACTTCTTGTTGGTGACGGCGGAGATGTTCCGTCAAATGTTTCAAGTGGTTCGGGATGGATGGCAGAAAGCCAAACTAGCGACAACCAATACGCATATCTCGTTGGAAACGACCACTATGCCGATGTATTTATCGGCCGTTTCTCAGGACAGTCGGTTGCAAACATAGAGAACATGGTTCGCAAGGTTATACTTTACGAAAAGGAACTTACAACAAGCGACACTTGGCTGACAAATGGCTACGGCAGCGCATCAAACGAAGGCGGTGGAAGCAGCGGCGGTCACAATCAGGGATTTGGTGTTGAAAGCGACATGACACACATGGGCTACATACAGACCGACCTTGAAAACTATGGCTACACAGTAACTCGCGTAAATCAGGCTTCATCAGGTTATACATCAGATTTAGCAGCAACATCGGCAGCCTTCAATGCAGGCGTTGGCCTTGCTTGCTACATAGGTCACGGAGACACCCAAGAATGGGCAAGTACAGGATACACCAACACTCATGTAAACGCACTTACAAATGAAAACAAACTCCCATTTATAATAAGTGTTGCTTGTGTTAATGGCGACTTCAATGGAAACACCTGCTTTGCAGAGGCTTGGCTTCGCGCAAGCAAAAACGGCAATCCAACCGGTGCACTTGCTTTCCTTGGCTCAACAATCAATCAGGACTGGAATCCTCCTATGACCGCACAGGACGAAATGGTTGACATCATTGTTGAATCCTTGGACGGAAACATCAAGAGAACAATCGGTGGCATCTCATTCAATGGTTATTTCCGTATGATTCAAGATTTTCCTGCCAATAGTTCTAGCGGTGACGGAGTAGCAACCGCCGACACATGGACAATCTTCGGCGACCCGTCAACAATGTTCCGCAGCAAAACTCCAGAGGAAATGACAGTTACTCATCCTAGCGTTATTACAGTTGGACAATCATCAATCGACGTAAGCAGCACAGCCGACGAAACCCTCATCGCTATCACAAAGGAAGTTGACGGTGAAGTTGTAATTCTTGGCGCTGGATACGCAAACAACGGAAGTGCAACAATAGACATTGCAGAACTGACAGAACCTTGCACTGTAAAAATTACGGCAACTGCATACAACAAGGTTACTTACCAGCAGGAAATAATGGTAATTGTTCCCGAAGGTCCGTATGTAACAAATGGCGGATACACAATCAACGACAGCGAAGGCAATAGCAACGGTGCTGCCGACTACAACGAGACAATAATGCTCAACTACACATTAAATAATGTAGGCGTTGAAGCTGCAAACAATGTAAGCATGGCAATATCATCATCAAGCAACGACATTACAATAAGCGACGACAATGAATCGTTTGGTGACATTGATGCAAATGGAAGCAAAACAAAGAACGATGCATTTACAATGTCGATTCGCAATGGTATTGCAGACCAAACCAACATCGCAATTTCCTACACAATTACGGCAGACAACTGCGAACCAAGGAACGGTTCTTTCATGTTGACTGCAAATGCACCTGCTCCTGCAATCTCGTTTGTAAGAATTGACGATTCAGAAAACGGCAACAACAACAATATGCTCGATGCTGGCGAAACCGCAAAAGTAATATTCAGCATTGCCAACAACGGACACGCACAGCTTAACGCAGGAACAGCAACCTTGTCAGTAACGGCTGAAGGTGTTGCATTGATTTCCAATGAAGCACAATACAACGCAATTAATGCAGAAAGTTCACAAAACATCGAGTTTGAAATTTCTGCTGCCGACGACATTGCAACTGGAACTACCGTATGCTTTACAGTACAAACAACTGGCACATACGATGCAAACATTAGCACCTGCCTCTCTGTAGGACTTCAGATTGAAGACTGGGAAAGCAACAGCTTTGATTCTTATGCATGGGAAAACAGCAGTGCAAGACCATGGACAATAGTTTCGACAGGAGCACACGAAGGTCAATATTGTGCAAAATCTGGCAATATTGGCAACAATGCAAACAGCGACCTTACAATTACATTGGAAGTTCCCAATGCCGACAACGTTGAATTCTACAAGAAGGTTTCGTGCGAAGCTCCATATACTGGCGGCGGCTGGTGGGGCGGTAGTAGTAATGACACAACTTTCTACGACTACCTTGCCTTCTTCATTGATAGCGAAATGAAAGGTCAGTGGGCTGGCACAAGCGACAGTTGGAGTTTGAAAACATACCCCGTAACTGTAGGCACACATACATTGAAATGGTCGTATGTAAAGGATCAGTCGCAAACCGGCGGTAGCGACTGCGCATGGATTGATGACATAAAGTTGCCGGCACACGCAAACTCAACCGTTAGCATACATACCGACATCGAAGTTGCCGAAAACACAATGGACATCTACCCCAACCCGGCAAGCGACAACACTTACATAAACCTTAACCTCACCGACAACAGCGAAATTTCAATTTGCATATACAACGCTGTAGGTCAGCTGGTAAAGACTATCGACATCAACTTGCAGTCGGGCGAAAACTATGTTGCAGTTGAAACTTCAGCTCTTACAGCAGGAATGTACATAGTTAAGGCTAACATCGGCGATTCTGTTATAACCAAGAATCTATCAATTGTAAGATAATAAAAGAAAATATTCGTAATGGCATTGCGCGAAAGTGCGATGCCATTGTTTTTTAAACACAGAAACATGAAAAGGTCATTCATAACAATTCTATCAATACTGTTTGCTTCTGCATTGTTCGCACAGGAAATTCCGCAGGAACTGCGAGGCAAATACCACGCTTTGCGCTGGGAAGAACTTTCAACAAAAGGACACACCCGCGACCTCATCGTCACCGACCCACCCGAGAATCCGCGAAGCATAGCCGAATTTGAACCGAATCAAGGCGTAATTGTGGCTGCACCGTCAAGTTATTGGGGCAGTGGCGTTAGTTTTGGTGTGCCGTATTCGCTTATAGCCGAACTTTCACAGGAAGATACCGTTTACCTGATATGTGCTTCAAGCAGCCAATCATCAGTAAGAAACACCTTGCAGAACAATGGCGTTAATATGAACCACCTGAAATTTGTAACTCACGAAATCGACTCGTACTGGTGCCGCGACTACAGCCCGTGGTTCATCGAGTACGGCGACAAGCAGGTTGGTATGATTGACTATGTTTACAACCGTCCACGTCCCAACGACGACGATATTACAAATTACTTCGGCACCTATTTCGACAAGCCTGTCTTTGGAATGGATGTCGTACATACTGGCGGAAACTACATGACCGATGGACTTGGCGTGGCAGCTTCATGCTCAGCATCACTGGATGCGGAAAATTCAGAAGACGGATACACATATACGCCAGCTCAACTTGACACCATTTTCAAGAATTACCTTGGCATCACAAACTACATGCACTTGGACGACCCGCTGAACGACTACATTGCACACATTGACTGCTGGGGCAAGTTCATTGATGTCGACAAGGTTGTAATTACCAAAGTTCCTACAAGCAATTCGCAATACGCCGCATACGAGGCTATGGCCGACTACTGGGCAAACCAGACAAGCTCATACGGTAACAAGTACAAGGTTTACAGAACATATAGTCCGAATAGACAACCTTACTCCAATTCGCTGATTCTTAACAAAAAAGTTTACCTTGCATTTCCGAACAACGATGCCACAAACAATGCCAACGCAAAGGCTGTTTACGAAGAGGCGATGCCAGGCTACGAGGTCATTGGCTTTAATCCTATAAGCAGCGCACCATGGGAAGGAACAGATGCTCTTCATTGCCGTACGCACGAGGTTCCGCGCTTCGATATGCTTCGCATTGCCCACTACCCTATCCTCGACACTGTTGAATATGCTGAAACATACACGATAACAGCAAAAATCTATACTCTCGGAAATGGTGGATCAATCACCAATGCAAAAGTTTTCTTCAAGATTGATGATGACGAATACATTTCAGAAGATATGGCACTTGTTGCAGAAGATGAATATTCTTTCACATTTGAAGGATTACAACGCGGACAAAAAGTTTCGTACTACATAAAGGCAGAAACCGAAAACGGACAAGTACAGACACATCCGTACATCGGAGAACCCGACCCGCATGTTTTCGTAGTTGAACCAGAAGACGATCCAACAACAGTTGAAGGCTTTGCAACAGACAATGGCTACATAAAGTGTTTTCCGAATCCGGCCACAGAGGTAATGTACTTCATCTCAAACAATGTTGATGAAGGAAGCTATAATGTGGAAATTATCAACCAGCAAGGAGCAGTAGTTAAATCACTCGCTACTGATGCCTCATCGAGATGGGAAGGTGCGTGCATCGACATTTCCGACATGGCTACCGGACTTTATTTCGTCCGCATGTACAACGACAAGAAATCGTACACCTGCAAGTTCTCGAAACTATAATCTATTACGCATTATCCTTCCGTCTATATTCTGGAATTTTACCTCATCGGATTTGCGCATTTCCACTTTTCCGTCATTCCATACCGACGGCCATCCACCTATGATATGTCCCAAATAGACAATCCGTATAGGATGCAGGCCTTTGGCAAGAGCCACGGACTTGTCGCTGCGAGAAAAACGCTTCACTTCCCCGGAATTGTCAATCAGCTTAACTCCATCAATCCAGAACTCCTCATTATCAGTTGAAAAATAATAAACGCCATCCTCGTCAATGCGCAAATAACCTTCTGCAATCGAAGCATAATTGCTGTACCCATTGAGAGGTTCGCCAAAATTGGTAACATTTCGGATATCAATAAGTTTGGATATTACAGTATCCCTTTCCGCCTTGCCCTTTGCCTTTTCAAGTTCGGCAACATTGAGAAACATTCCCGAAACGTTGTGCATCTTCAATCCTTCTACAACATTGACATCCATGACCGATGGTGCATATTGTTGTTTCTCGACTACTATTTCGCGCACCCTGCTCATCTTCCCGGATGGTAATACAGAAGCAATCTTCAATACCGTGTTTTTCTTTATTACAATAGGTCCGGTATATTGCTTCGAACTTGGTGTAAGATCGGAGCCATCAATAGAATATACCATTTTTACTGGTCGTGAAGTAGTGAACTTAAGTACAGCCGAATCTACAAACGCCACGAAATTGCATGATCCATACGGCTGTTCCGGCAACGGAATGTGATATGTAATGTCATGCATATCAAGACGCACAAAAGCATTGTCTAATCGACGGCAGAAATCAGCGTAATCCTTTTTCTCCAAAGGAGACCAAGCAACTTCGGCAAGAGCCAATGCACGAGGATAGTACCGGTACTCGCGCAAAGTATCATTATATAAGTATTCTGCCCAAAGATTGCACTGCACACCACGCACATGCTTGCCCTGTCCCAACTTTGCCAAAGTGTCGGGAATTGGATTGTAACCGTAGGTAGTCTCTAATTTGGAACTGCCGCCAATAGTTACTGGCTCTATCTTGCTGTCGCCTTGATAATAATCAATATACATACCACCATTATAAGGTGTCATTATCACATCGTGGCCTTTTTGTGCTGCCGCAATTCCACCATCTTCGCCACGCCACGACATTACCGTTGCCGATGGATTTATTTCACCATCAAGAATCTCGTCCCAACCGATAATCTTGCGCCCGTGCTTGGCAAGCATGGCCTCTACCCGCTTCACAACATAGCTCTGCAAACAATCCTCTGGCGAATGATTGGGATTATTATCAAGGTGTTCCTCTTTTATTCTAGCCTGACAGAGAGGGCATTTCTTCCAAAAAACCTTCGGACATTCATCGCCACCTATATGGAAATATTCACTTGGAAAGATTTCAACGAGCTCATCAATAACATTTTGCAAAAACTCGAAAGTAGATTCTTTGCCCGGACACATCACAATGTCCTCGACACCCCAAACAATTCGCGGAGTTACCGTATCGGTGTTGCAAGACAGCCATGGATATGCCGATATTGCTGCGAGCTCGTGTCCTGGAACTTCTAATTCAGGAATTACAGTTATGAATCTCTCGGCTGCGTAGGCTACAATTTCGCGTGCCTGCTCCTGCGTATAGAAACCGCCATATTCATAGCCCTCCCCTTCAATGCGTTTAGCTCCTACATTAGTAAGTTCGGGATATTTTTTTATTTCGATTCGCCAGCCTTGGTCGTCGGTAAGATGCCAGTGCATAGTATTAATCTTGAACATAGCCCACACATCAATTTGTTTCTTAACGAACTCAACATCAACAAAATGCCTCGACGGATCAAGATGCACGCCACGATATGCAAAGCGTGGTTCGTCAGAAATCTCGGCAAAAGGCATACTCCACTCTATATTCTTCACGACGTTGGAAGATTCCACTTCGGCAGGAAGCAATTGCATCACTGTCTGCATGGCATAGAAAAGACCAGCAGCCGTCGAAGCTTTTACCGACACTTTTTTACTTCCAATCGAAAGCTTATATCCTTCGCTAGCAATAGGAGCATTGGCGTCAAGTTCAAGCATTATGATATTTTTATCACCTTTCCCAACAACATTGATAACAAAACCAGTCGAAGCTCTCAACTTCTTTGCAAAGAAATTGGCGACATTCCTTGCGGAATCGCAATTTACAACAAAAACAGTATTATTGTCAAGGACAAAATGATTTGTTGCATCCACCGACATTTCCTTTGGCACAGGAATTACATTTACTCCTTCATTGTATGGTTTCACATCATAGGCCTTGTCTTTTGCACATCCTGACATAATGAGCAATGCCAAGACTATCAGAACGACGTACTTACATTTCATAAAAATCAAAATTAATGAGGCACAAATCTACAAAACATCTTGATACCATCAAAGAGGACAAAAATGTTAGCATGAAAAAAGTGAGCAGGTCCTAAGCCGAATTCTGTAGCATCAACGATGCTGTCTATCATTTATCTGTGCGTTCTACCCCTCGGCTCAGGCGGGCAACCTTCAATCGCCGATATACATGAACTTGCAGCTTGCGGGACGGACGGCTGACAATGTCGCCACTGCCACCGGTAGGCTCTTACCCCACCTTCTCACCTTTACCTTGTTGCCAAGGAAGTCATTCTCTTCTCCGCGGCCAAACCTTTGCAGACTTCTCCTATTTCAGGAGCGCAACGCCCTATGCTGTCCGGACTTTTCTCATTACTTTCCGTAACGCGATAGACTGACCTGCTCTGGTGGCAAAGGTATGATATTTTTTCATAATAAAATCATGAGATTTCTTTTTTTAGGCCGAAGCTTAAAATCAGCTTCATTCCACTGGCCTATCTTCCTGCTTATTTTGCAATGTCATTTTAAGTTGCTTGACTATAATCAGAACTTCCATAACGAGATACGCAAAATACAAAACAAAGAAGTGTATCACATAAGTAATCTTGTTTTCCTTACCGCCTAAAATCACCGGTATTAGGAACAAGATAATGATTGCCATTTTTACAAGACACGATCCCAGGAATACATATCCGAAAAAGTTCTGCTTGTTCCTCATTTTTTTCAAAATGAACTTCGACAAGAATACTATTCCGACAGTAAGAGCAAAAAGAAACACATTTACCTCATATACACCATCAACATAACAAACAGGGAAAGCCCGCATTATCAAAAACTGTATTGCAAACAATACCAAAGCAAACACAATAAGCGGTAAAAAAATCCCACGTATATTATTACTCATTTTTTAAACTTTTAATAACCAAATATATCGAGGAAAACACAGCGAACAACGACAATGCGACAGTAAACCAAGGTTTTGACGTACAAAAATACTCATCAAGCTTTAAACCTCCGAATGCTCCGGCAAAAATAACAATCCCCATTTCAAAAGCCAACGAGGTGTATCTGGCAAACTTGCCAAGCCCGGAATTTATCTTGTCGTTTTTTTCTTTACTGTCCATCAACGTAGGAACCTTCATAAGCAGGCTCCGAAGTACTCATACTGCAAGTTCCTGTAAATGTTGCATCCGGTTCGATTGCCAACTTCAAAGTTCTTATTTCACCCTCAACTGTGGCCGTCGACTTAAGCATAAGTAAATTTTCTACCTTTAACTTTCCTTTTACCGCACCGGACACCTCGCAATCCCTGCACTTTACTTCACCTGCAATTTTACCTGTCGGTCCAATAACAATCTTGGATTGTGAAGTTAAATTTCCTTCCAGAGCCCCATCAACTCTAACATCGCCTTGCGAAACGATATTACCTATAATAGACGTTCCACCACCTATGATATTCAAGCTACTTACTTCTTCATTCCTTGCCATAACATGTATTTTTTTTCGAGTTCAAAGGTATATTTTTTTCATAAAATATACAAATTATTTTTCATTTGAATATTTCCGCGCGTTTTTCTTTTTACGACCAACAAATTAAGCAAAATCTTATTACCTTTGCAAAAAAAACGCAAATGAGGACAAAGACATCGCTAATACTACCAATAATTTTTGCAGCACTTACATTATGCATAAATTCATGCTCGATTCAAGACGTAAGCGTAGGAACGCCTAAAGACGTAAAGGTTAACAGTTTAAGCTTAAGCGGAATAAACATAGAAGGGAAAATTCCAATAGAAAATCCGAACAAGTTTGGCTTCAACCTGAGTAAGATAAACATTGACGTATATGTCAACGACATCCATATCGGGTGTATAAACAAAAGGGAAAAAATTCACATAAAACCACAATCCAAGAATTCATATCCACTAAAATACGATGCTTCTTTCAAAGACATTGTAAAAGACCCCATTGCATTGACCAACGCATTCTCAAAAGGCAGTGTTATTATAAAACTCAATGGATACGTTACTGCATCAAAATTCTTGTTGTCCAAAAAAATAAAAGTCGAGCACAAAGAAAACATAAGCAAGTTCAAGTTTTTTTAATACCTTTGCAAAAAATACATTCTGATGAAGAAGACGATAACTATAATCATAGTAATTTTTTCTGCTTTACAAATATATGGGCAAAACATAACGCCCTCACGTATAAAATACTTCAGCGACTCGGTTTACAATGGGAAGATAAAAATAGAACAAACTTCCTCTGTAAGGAACTACATGGAAATATGTGCTGGACTTAATAAAAAACGTGAAGGATTTCCTGGCTATCGAGTTAAAGTCTTTGCAGAAAACAAGCAGGATTCACGTTCCCGGGCAAATGCAATACGTTCGGCTTGTAGCAACGATGACCACGAAGCATACGTAACATACGTAGAACCCAACTTTGAAGTTCATGTAGGCGATTTCATGACACGCTTCGAAGCTCTTGTTCTTATGAAAGAACTATTGCCCACATATCCCGAAGCGTATATTATTAAGACCATTATTAAATATCCTATTCACTGATGGACGGAAAAAAGCTGAAAAAGCTTGAAAATATTGCAGCAACAATACGCCACGACATTATTGATTCGCTATGTGAAGCTGGATCCGGACACATTGGAGGTTCTTTGGATTTAGCCGACATATTCACTGTGCTGTACTTTCACACAATGAAACACAATCCAAATAATCCGCAAATGACTGATCGCGACAAGCTCATTCTTTCTATTGGACATACAGCTCCAGTGCTATATGCTACACTAGCCAATGCAGGTTACTTCCCAAAGGAAGAACTTATGACATTAAGAAAAATTGGCACGCGACTGCAAGGACACCCTTCGTTGGCAGCAGAATTGCCTGGTGTAGAATCTGCATCAGGGTCACTAGGGCAAGGACTTTCTGTATGTGTCGGGATGGCCATTTCCGATAAAATTGACAATATCGACAGGAAGATTTTCTGTGTATGCGGTGACGGTGAAATTCAGGAAGGCCAGATATGGGAGGCGGCGATGAGTGCAGCACACCATAAATTAAGCAATATCATTGCAATAATAGATCGTAACAGGCTGCAAATTGACGGTCCGAACAAAGACGTCATGGAATTAGAACCGCTTCACGAAAAATGGGCATCGTTTGGATGGGATGTTTATGAATGTGACGGAAATAACATTGAAGAACTTGTAAACACCTTCGACTGTATGAAAGGCAACAAACCAAAAGTTCTAATAGCAAACACTATTATGGGAAAAGGTGTCCACGAGATTGAAGGTGACTACAAATGGCATGGGAAAGTGCCAAATATGGAAGAAAGGAAACAATGGTTAGACCACAATAATTAACTACGAATTATCTACAGACAAATTTTAATAAAATGGAAGAAATAATCAGCAAATTACCCTACAAAATAGCAGACATGTCTCTCGCAGAATGGGGACGCAAGGAAATTGAAATGGCAGAAAAGGAAATGCCGGGATTGATGAGCATACGCCGCAAATACGCAGCCGAAAAGCCGCTGAAGGGCGCAAGAATCTCCGGCTCGTTGCACATGACAATACAGACTGCCGTACTTATCGAAACTTTGGTTGAACTTGGCGCTGATGTACGCTGGGCAAGCTGCAACATATTCTCAACACAGGACCATGCAGCAGCAGCAATAGCAAAGGCTGGTGTACCTGTTTTCGCATGGAAAGGTGAAACTCTCGAAGACTACTGGTGGTGCACATTGCAGGCATTGTCGTTCCCTGGCGGACTTGGTCCAAATTTGATAGTTGACGATGGCGGCGACGCTACATTACTGGTACACAAAGGATATGCAGCAGAAAACGATGCGAAGACATTGGATTTTGTTCCTTCATGCCACGAAGAAAAGGCTATTCAGGAAACCTTGAAGGCTATGCTGGCAGCCGACAATCAGAAATGGCATCGCACAGTTGCAGAACTCAAGGGCGTTTCGGAAGAAACAACCACTGGCGTTCACCGTCTGTACCAGATGATGGCAAAGGGGGAACTGCTTATTCCTGCAATCAACGTAAACGACTCGGTTACAAAGTCGAAGTTCGACAACCTCTACGGCTGCCGCGAATCACTGGCTGACGGCATCAAGCGTGCTACCGACGTAATGATTGCCGGCAAGACTGTTGTTGTTCTTGGCTACGGTGATGTTGGCAAGGGTTGCGCTCGTTCGATGCACACCTACGGTGCAAGGGTTCTCATCACCGAAATCGACCCGATATGTGCTTTGCAGGCCGCAATGGAAGGCTACGAAGTTACAACAATGGAAGAAGCAGTTAAGGAAGGTAACATCTTCGTGACAACAACTGGCAACTGCGATGTAGTTACTCTCGAACACATGAAGCAGATGAAGGATCAGGCAATTGTTTGCAACATTGGCCACTTCGACAACGAAATTCAAGTCGACCGTCTCGAAAACTGCCCTGGCGTTGTAAAGACCAACATCAAGCCGCAGGTTGACAAATACACCTTCCCGACCGGAAATTCAATCTTCCTGCTTGCCGAAGGTCGTCTAGTAAACCTTGGCTGTGCAACTGGACATTCATCGTTCGTAATGAGCAATTCGTTCTCAAACCAGACCTTGGCTCAGCTCGACCTATGGAAAAACAACTACAAAGTCGACGTTTATCGTTTGCCTAAGTACTTGGATGAGGAAGTTGCACGACTTCACCTCGACCAGCTTGGTGTTAAGCTCACAAAACTCACTCAGAAGCAAGCCGATTACATCGGAGTACCAGTAGAAGGCCCATTCAAGGCTGACCACTATAGATATTAAGAGATTTTGATTATCCGCAATAAGCACAAAACAATTTGACAAAAATTGCGGATAATCATTATTTTTATTTCTCTGATTATATTTTAAAAATAAATAAGAAATGGATAGTGACAAGTTTATGAAACTGAATATTATAATTGTTATACTGTTGCTTTCCATTTCATTCGTAGGATGTACAAAGCGTGGTTGCACCGACCCTACTGCCAAGAATTACGATGAGTCGGCAAAAAATGATGATGGTTCATGTATATACGAACCAGTAAGTGAACGTAATCTTATATTTGGACGATACAAATGCACAAGGAAGTCGGGATACGGACAAGTTGTAGAGGATGATACGGAATTAGAAATACATCCTATCAGGATAACTGACAAAATTTTGAGGGTCTGCGACAATTCTTTAGGACTGTCATTTTATATTACATACACCGAAGATGGATTTATAAAAGACACCGTAATTCCCAATGTCCCTGGTTATATGCGTGGCGGTTTTGCGGCTAGGATTTTAGGTTCGGTTAGAGAGGACTCGCTTCATATTGATTATTTATGGACTAGCGAGCAGTACATTTATGACGGATTTAAAATTCAGCAATTCACCGGAGAATTTGACACACCTGACTATCGGGATGCATGGGTTGGTTTTTACGATGGCACGAAAGAAACCACTTGGTGGACGCCTGATACGGGAGGAGTATCTGGACCTTACAAAGCAACTCTGGAAGTGTCGTTGACAGAAAACGATTCTGTTTTGAAAATAATTGAAGTAGGTAGCGATCAATATCAAAAAGCTATGTATTATGTAAATACGAATGGTGTCCTTCGTTATCCAAGTGAGGGAGAGAATCCTTATTTAGGAGACCATAAAGGTGGCTCTTTTGTAGGAGACAGCCTTAATTATTATATTGTAGCCCATTCGGTTGGAGCTGGAACAGAAACTCGTTTTTATTGCAAGAAAAGGCAATAAGAGAAAGGAATCCTGAATAGTTGCACACATTTCCGTAATTAACACCCACTTTGTTAATTAAAAATAAGGTGTAGGTCAGATTTTGGCGTAGCAGTGCTTTATTTTACAGAGTTTAGAACTTCTGCAACTTTTATGAAAAATCGGCGTATGTGTCAAAAAGAGACCTGAAATTGCTTTGAAAATGTTATATGTGTCAAAAAGAGACCTAAAACAAGCTTGAACTATTTCTTTTTCAAAGGCTTATGTGCTTTTAAAAAATCTTGGATA
>Ga0265299_10000274_pt1 | contig 66496 bp, 112 predicted proteins | sample AusTroGonzalo_MG_4_FD_193485 | JGI IMG/M metagenome (GOLD analysis project Ga0265299, IMG submission 193485) | Bovine rumen microbial communities from tropical cattle in Woodstock, Queensland, Australia - Gonzalo_02 | ecosystem: Host-associated > Mammals > Digestive system > Stomach > Rumen ... | reverse complement strand
ACATCATTATACATTTTCCAATCAAGAGTATCATATGGGGAAGAACGGAAAATACTTGCATACATTCCAAAAGCATTTCTTCCTTGACCTTGATAAATTTTCTCCCACTATTCTGGAACAAAAGGTATATCAGCCCACTAACATATTTTATCAACCGTATTCCATTTTTCTTCCGATTGTTCAATCATATCTGCAATACAGTCGCGGCATATAGGTAAACTTCCATTATGAATTGGAGAATTTACAGCGATATAGTTTGCAGTAGATTTTTCGACACCACATTTCATACATACTTTTGATGCCATTTTAATCACCTTCTTTCATTTGTTTAAATATACGTTGTGCCGCGCTTCGCAAATTTCTGCATAGGTCTTGACAAATCATACGTTTATCCCAAACCCATTCAAAACTTTTTGAGCCGCGGCACTAAGTAAGTAATCAACAAATTTTAGTCTCCAACTTTTTCGGAATTTTCTTCTAATTTTTCTTTTAATTTTAATCTATAAGTCTCTCTTAATTTCTCAACTTCCTTCATGTCTCCACCAGTTTTACCTGCTAATGCTTTGGCAAGTTTTAAATATTTATCCTTTTCTCTCTTGGATAACTCTGTGTACTTTAAAGTTATTTCTGCTAAATAATCTTCAAAGTCATCTTGCTCTTCTACACCTAGAAGTTTACCAAATGCAAGTAAGTCGGTTATCTAAAAATACTAAAAATAACTAATAATGCTTAATGCATCTTTAGCCAATTTATCCTTTTTCTTAAATCTCATTTTTAATCCTCCATTATTGTTAAGCTGTCTCTATAGTAGAGTTGCTAAAAAGTGTGGGGCGCGGCACCGAGTAAGAAAAATAACAACTTAAATCGTTACTTATTTCCCTATCTTACTTCTCGATCGCAACGTTTACATCTTCCAGTTAAACCGTCAACTGCCTTGCTCTTTCTAACAAAATTTCTAGGGTCTCTCAATAAAACCTTTCCACATCTACTACATTTCTTCCAAGCTTTCTCATAATCTTTACTTAAAAATTCATCATAATTCAATTCAACTGCTTCTTTAATCAATTCTAAACTTTTATTCCAAATTGTACTTATATAATTATCTTTATGGTCAATACCTAACTCTTTGTTAAGTCTTTCCCTTATTTCTTTAATCTAAAGTCTTTGCTTTTTTCCTTCAACTATTAATCTCTATTGTGGACTTAAGTTTGCTTTCTCAATATAAAAATCAAGCGTCCAAAGTAAATTGTTAATTAAACTATCTGGCTAATTTCTAACCGAATCTTCTAAATCTAAATAATACTAAATCAAGTAATATAAATGGTCTATGTTCCTAAAATCAATATAAGGCTTTCCACTATTAATAATTTCTTCCTCGTTTTGCGGCGCAGCCGCAATTCGTTTCTTGTCGTAATATGGTTCTTCAAATCCTTTATCGTTAATTGAGTTCTTTAAACCTCTTGGTAATATGGGAAAATTAACTTGCTTCTCCGTAATACTTCCATGATATTCCGATCTATTCTTCTTCGCCCTCATAGTCGGTAAAAACGAATCAAGTAATGCATACTATTGTTTATACTATTCAATTAGCTAATGGCGTAAATAGTAAATTTGAGTCTAATTAAGAGTAGGGGTTTCTTCGGTTTTTTCTAATTTGCCTGTATTTTCGTCGTAAGTACGTTTCATTTGGTCAATAACTGCCCAAAGTTGCTAAAATTCTGGTATGTGTTCAACTCTATCCCTAACATCCTTAATTTTGGGGGTAGCTTTTGTATAAATGTTTTTCTCTCTAAGGAAAATATTCTCGTCAAAAGTTGGGCTTTCAAGTAAAGCCTCTAGGCTAACTGTTCTATTTTTATCAAAGGAACTAAATTTCCTTTTAATCTAAACTTCTTTTCTATCTACTACAGAGGTTCCATCTTCATCTTTACCATAGAGAACATAATTGGTAACGGTCTCTAATTCGGTTTTGGTAAGAGTAGATAAATCAATTTGTTTGATTGCGTTAAGTCGGTCTTTTGCTGAGACTATGCTAAAGTCTAATTTAAACTTCAATTTCCTCACCTCCTATAGATATTATACTCGAAATTTTTCGGAAAGTCAAGGGATTAGGTTTTAGATCTGATTCTAAATTTTAAAGGGTGTGAATTTTGTGCTAGGGGGTGTGGGTACGGAAAATGTGAACAAATTGTTAAGAATTTGTACCCCCCGTGTTAATTTGTTAAGTAAAATAAGCTAAAAAAAATGGGCGTTCATATTGAACGCCCGATAATGTTTAATGTGCTTTTTTATTGGTCACGCCCGCTGAACCGTGACTTCCAGCTTTTACCACAGAACACTTGACTTGAACAAGTTTATTAGTTGACTTTTCTATCAAGTCTACACCTTTGCGGTCATATTTAGCAGACGCTTTTTTGTAAAGTCCACTATTAACAAGTGCTATTTCAGCGGCAAATCCTAAATTGCAATCGTGCTTTTGTGCTATCGTTTCAAGTTCCTGTACAGTAGTTACAAAGTCGATAGTATAAGACTTATAAAAGCGGCTAAGTACATTAATGCACTGTTTGTCAGCCTTAAAAGCATTGTCAGTACAAACACGCCCGAAAAGATTAGAGTTTAAAGCGTTGTCGTTCTTAGTTTCAGCGCGGATAAAGCGATAAGCAACCACTAAATCAGAACGCCAAAAAGCATTTGTAACAATAAGTAAAGTGCTTGCAAGTCCGTAGATATTCGCCTTTATAGCGTCAGTGTTGAAATTGTCGTTTCTCTTAGTCATAAAAAACACCTTCCTTAGAATGTAAAATATTGTTATGTGGTGCGTTTTTGCTATCCACAAGTATAATTATACTGATTTTTTCGCACTTTTCAAGTCAAAACGGCAAATTTTAATCATTATGTAACTTTTTTCGTCAATGTGCACAAAACGACCAAAAGATTTTTGTGCATATTGCATAACAAAAATTACAAAACGATAACATTCTATCCTATTAATTACCATTTTTTCAAGTCAATTTACAATAAAAGTAACAAATTAATTACAAAAGTAACAAAACGATTACACTTGACTTTTATCAAATTTTAAATCATACTAAATCAGTATACTTTAAATCATACCAAAACAATATACTTTAAATCATACTAAAATAGTATACTTTAAATCATACTAAAACACTATGAATTAAATCATACTAAATCAGTATACTTTAAATCATACTAAATCAGTATACTTTAAATCATACTAAATCAGTATGTTATAACCATTTTAATTTATTAATAATTTGTTCACATTTACATTTATTGGTAATAGTTAATTTAATTTAACTTATTCACACTTTATTAACATTTTGTTCACATTTTGATCACATTTAGAAACCTTTAACTTATTAACACTTTGTTCATACTTTATTAACACTTTGTTCACAATTAACAACATTTAACTTATTAACACTTTATTAATATTTTGTTCATATTTTGTTCACATATGAACTGTTCATTAAATTTCCGATAGCCCTTTACAATTTGTTCAAAAAGTGGTATAATAACAGTGTATTCAAGAGAATTTAACAAATCGTTCACAAATGCAGCGAGAGCCGAGATGTGAACAAAATATGAACAAGAGGTGAATTTCTGATGAATAAGTTAAGCGTTAACAATTTGTTAATAATTCGTTCACAATTCGGCTCTGCTCTGCTCGTTCATAATTTATTCACAGATTATTCACAATTCGTTCACAGACTGTTCACATTGTCTATATAACCATATTTATTCCTATATAATGCGAGCTACAAACAAGCTACGAGCTATGAACGAGCTACCAAATTGTGAACGAGCTATTAACAATACGACACTGTCGGCGGCGAAAAAAAAAGAGGGAATTTTTCCCTCTTTTCTTAGTCATCAAATAAATCTTGTTCATTGATATAGAAATAATCTATTTTATTCCAATCAATTGGATAACCTCTAACATCATTAGCAGGCTTTTCTCTGTTGTAATATTCTGCCTCTGCTTCTGCCTCTTTCTTGTCATTGCTTGCATAATAAGAGAGAAAAGTATCACAACTTTTTTCATAACTTGTACCCTTGTTATAGTATACAGGTTCTTTTGTTTTGTAACACATTGCGTTCATAGTAGCAACTCCTTTTAGGTTTCAGGTTTTAAGGCTTCTTTCGTTTTCCTTGATTATATAATAACATATTTTTTTAGATTTGTCAAGTAGTTTTTAAAAATTTCTTTTTAAACTTTTTATTAATAAGTTTTTATTTTTAACTAAAACAAAAGTAGAATTGTTAAGATAATATTAACATTGCGATAGATTACATTGTGCCGCACGGCGTAAATATTAAAAAAGTATTAATAATGCGATAGAGTTGAATATAGATTAATTATTAACAATGCGACAGTTAGATAAAGAAAAAAGGTTGACATTAATCAACCTTTTCATTTAGTTCAATGAAATCAACAATTTCATCATCTATTATTATTTCAGTATCGTGATTATCAAAAGTAAGTTGGTACTTTTTACCTTTTTCGATGTTAATGTTTTTCATTCTCCACATATTACCATCTTCTGTTATAAAGGTATTTTCATTTACTGCGGTTGCAGTCATTTGATAATAAAACGTTTGTTCTGTTGAATAGTCACTTGAATTTGAATTGCTTTCTTCTTTTGTTGATGATGTTATACCATATATCATTACTATTATAACAATAATAATTCCATAGATTATATTTATTAAACAGATAATTGCCGCATAAGTTGGCATAGTTTCCTTATGAGCATTTTTAAAATAGCATAACGCATTGACAATAGTAAGAATAATGAAAATAACTAACATAATCTCAATTACCATAATTAAACATCTCCTTAAAGGTTTCGGGTTTGTCTTACTATACTTATATAATACTATATTTCAACGAATTTGTCAATGAATATTTTGTAAATATTTTATAAACATTTCGTGAACAGAACGTGAACATTGCGACAGTAAATAAATCTGAATTGTGAACAATCCGACAGTTTGAAAAATTCTGAAAAATGAGTTTTAAATTTTTCAACCCCTAAAAAATCTCAACCCCTTAAAAGTTTACAACCCCTTAAAAGATTATGAACAGAGTATGAACAATCCGACCCCTATTTTTTACCAAAAGTATAGAAATAATTTTGTGCAAAATGTCAATTGACAGTACCCCTTTTTTATAGTATAATATAGATAAAGAAAACAAAAGGAGTTGATTAAACATTGGGAAAAACAAGTGTAACAGAACGGCGTTTTAAGTGTCCGACTTGTAATTTTGTTGCGACGGCATATAAAAAATCAAGTCGCAGAACGTCAAAAGGACATCTAAAAAAGATGTGGTGTCCGTTTTGTAAAGTTGAACATAATTTCATTCAACTTTCAAAATATGATTAAAGGGATTTACCAAAAAATCCCTTTAACATTTTATGAACAATGCGACAGATAACGCCCCGTTTTTGTTCACAAATTATTTACAAAATATCTATTGACAAAACAGTATAAATGTGTTATACTTTAATCATAGAAGAGAACAAACCGAGACTATAAAGGAGTTGTGTATTATGAGTATAAAGCAAATGAGAAAGAAGATTACCGACAGATACGGAGAGAACAACAGAGTTGTTGAAAAATTCGATAAGTGCGCAAACGATAAGACTAAAACAAAAAAAGATATAGACGAATTGTTTGAGTTCTTAGCAATGTTTTTCTTAGAGGGAAAGTAATTTCCCTCTTTAACTTTTTGTGAACATTGCGACAGATTAATTATGAACAAAAGACTAATAATGCGACACTATTGAGTAGTTAATCAGAATAAACTTATTCATAAATTATTTACAAATAAATTTTCAAAAAAAATATTGACAAATCACTAAATATATAGTATAATGTGTATAGTAAAGAAAAACACTAAAACTATAAAGGAGTTGTTTATTATGACACACAGACAGTTTATCGAAAACACTTTTGAGGTTTTGGCAAAGACTGCCAAATCCATTTACTTCATCGCTTATGGTGAAGAGTGTTGTGAGATTAACAACACTGAATTCGACTGTCATTCAGTCAAAGAGTTCTACGAACTTGTTGAGATGTTCGAGAACGAAGACCTTTCAATTTGAAAGGTCTTTAATATTTTATGAACATTGCGACACGTTATGTTGCGCCGCACTTCAAACTTTACTGCAAACTTATGAACAAAGTATTGACAATGCGACATTGTGAATGAATTGTTAACAATGCGACATAGCAAACGGCAAAAAGAAAAGAGAGTTTTTCAACTCTCTTTAATCTTTACCATAAAAGGAATTTTGCCGTTCTCTTTCAACATCTTCGTGCCGTACTTGATGCAAGTTCTGAGAGTGTCCGTCGCTTTCTTGTTCGGGTGGATACGTTCATACTGACGTTCCATATACCACTTAGCCATTTCAAAAGCGGCTTTCTTGTTGGTATAGGTTCTTTCAGCAACAACATCAGTAAAGTTCTCGTACATAACAACAGTATAGGTCTTTCTCATAGTAAACACTACCTTTCTGGTTTGGTGGGTTTTCCTTCCCTTATCTTGATTATAGTATAACATATTCTAATCAATTTGTCAATGAATATTTTGTAAACAGTTTATGAACTTTTTATGAACCTTTTGTAAACAACCCGACAGAATAAAATATGAACACACTATTAACATAGCGACAGATAGAGAGTGAGAGAAAAAGAGGGATTTCTCCCTCTTAGTCTATTGAGTTGGCAATCTTCTTGTTTGCCTTGCGAACTCTCTTGTGAGCGTTCTTCTTTGTGAGTATGGTATATTTGCCAGTGTTCATCTTGCGATAGTTGTTGTTTTTCATAGTGGTCAACTCCTTTTCTTATCTTGATTATAGTATAGCACATTTTTCTTGTTTTGTCTATTCGCAAAATAGACAAAGTTTAATATAAATCTTTGGTCATTTTGACTATTGACTTTTCAACAAAAATGTGTTATTATATATATAGAGAAAAGGAAAACCCGAAACCATAGAAAGAGGTTGATTTTATGAAAATTTATAAGTACACATTCGCAGACGGTTATGTTTGTTGGACTTGCGGCAAAATGAATAAGATTGAGTTGCGCAACGAAACGATTGCACACGGCAAACTTATTTCAATGGTAATGGATTGAGAAATCAATCCATTTCCTTTTGTTGAATAAGTTAAAAGTTTTAATTATTAAAACTTTATGAACAATCCGACACTATTGATTGTTAAGAGATTATGAACATTGCGACAGAACAAAATCTGTAACCAAATTGTAACCTTTTGTAATCAAATTGTTATTGACTTTTCTTTTAAAATGTGTTATACTGTATATAGAAACAAAGGAAAGATAATCGAGGGTGCAGGCGTGCCGTAGGTTGCAAGTCTTTCTAATTTATTCAAAGGAGTTGTTTATTATGACAAATAAGGAAATGGAAAATCTGTTTTGGAATTGCTCTCACTATGGTAAAATTCTCTTGGTGAATGATTTTGACTTTCAGGCAGACGACGTTTATGTATCAATCTTTCACATTGAGTACGAGGGCGAAAAGTACATCTTCATTAAGAGAAATGGTGTAACTATTCATTGTGAGAAAACTAAAAGGGGATAATTCCCCTTTTAATTTTTTATGAACAACGCGACACTATTAAATATGAACAAAGTATTATGTTTGCGATAGAACAAAAACTGTAACTAATTTGTAACCTTTTGTAATCAAATTGTAATTGACATTTGCCTTAAAGTGTGGTATACTATAAGTACAGTAAGAGAGAAACCCGAAACAGTATAAAGGAGTTGTTCACTATGACAAATTTTGAAAACATCACCCTCAACGGTCGCCCACTGTCTGATAATAGAGTCTTTTGGGCGGAGACCCATCGCCTTCTTAGAGAGGCAGACGAGAGAGGCGACCACGAGTCCGCTTTCGCCATCGTGACTCTGTGGGACATCATAGAGTGGTGGGAAAGATAACGCCGAGAGGCGTTATTTTTCTTTTTTATTTAATTAGTTAAAAGTTTTAACTATTAACAATTTATTACCAATGCGACACTATTGATTATGAATTAAATGTTAACAATGCGACAGAACAAAAGCGAAAAAAAATAAAGGTTGAATTTAATCAACCTTTATATCAAACTTGTAAAAAGTATTTGAAATAGCGTCAATAATTCTTGCCATCTCAGCCTTTGAAACTCTTTCGGAAATTTCTGTCAGTCCGCCGTTTTCATTAAAGGTTTTGCAAAGTCTAACGCCGCCATAAGCATAGTTGAGAACAAAAAGATTTGTGTTAAACTGTCTGTTGAGGTTTTCGAGTTTCTTATTAAGTATTGTCTTTGTGATTGTCATAGTAAACATCTCCTTAAAGGTTTTAGTGTTGTTCTTTACTGTACTTATATAATAACACATTCAAGCCAATTTGTCAATAGGTTTTAAGAATTTTTTTGTAAACAATTTGTGAACGAAAATGAATGATATGTTAACACTGCGACAGAATAAAAATATGAATAAACTATTATGTTTACGACAGAAAGAGAGAGAAAAATAAAAAGAGAGTTTAAAACTCTCTTTTATTCAGATATTCCCCATTCCTCTGCATAAATTCCATTACCTATAGACATTTTAGTATCAAGACTTGAAAAAGTTTTAGTCAAAAGGTTTTTTGCTATTGCTTTCGGTACTCCGTTATAATTTTTAATAACGTACTCTTTAAGGATATGATATGCACTAATCCTATCTTTTGCGACTCCGTAAGTCTTTCCATCTTTAACTATTACCCATACAGTATTCATATGAACAACTCCTTTGTTTTATTTTCTGTCCTTATTATAACACACTTCTTTCAATTTGTCAACCCCTATTTTGTAAACAAATTATTAACACTGCGACACTTTGCTCTTGTTAAAATAAACAAAAGAAAATAAAAACTTTGTGCAATTTGACTATTGACTTTTTCTTAAATATGTGTTATACTGTATATAGAAAAGAAAAGAAAGGTAGCCGAGGACGCAGTAGCGTCGTAGGCGTAAAGCCAAAAGCAAAACCCAATGAGAGTTAACTTTTGTTAACTCTCTTTTTATTAACACATTATGAACAACGCGATAGATTTAAATAGCATAAAATAAAATATTTTAACTAATTAATAAAACTTTAACAAAATAACTATTGACATTTAATAAAATATATGCTATACTATATATAGAAAATAAAACAAAGGAGTTGTTTACAATGACAAAAACATTTTTTATCGTAACCTATTCAGAGGGCGAACCCGAACTTTTCGATAACCATCAGGAAGCATTTGACTTTATGGAAGAGGAACTTGATTGGTATGGTGTACATCATAGTTTTCCCAGAAGCAAAATTGATGAAGCCATTCAAGAAATGACAAAAATGTACAATAAAGGTAAAGTTAGGTTCTTTAGAGGTGAATTTAAAGGATACTGTGAACTTTGTTGCTATTCAAGAGAAATGGAAATTTAAGGGAGATTACTCTCCCTTTTATTTCTTAGTTAAAATTTTTAATTATTAACATACTATGAATGTTGCGACAGTTGAGGGGCGGCGCAATTGTGAACTAAATGTTAACAATGCGATAGCGACGTCGCAGTCTTAACACTATGTTAACAATTGCACGGTCGCAACGTTCATATCTCATTCACAAATCAATTCACAAAAAATTAATTTTTCAACTCTTGATTTTTAACATTTATTGTGGTATAATGTTATTAGAAAATATTGAAAGGTGGTCATAATATGACAAATTTTGACAATGGATTACAGCTTCCAAAAACTTCCAATCCCAAATATTGTGAGCCAATACTGCGCCTTGCCAACTTGTGCTCTGCCGAGGGTATCCCTTTTATTCTGCGTCCACTATTCAACGGGCTACAACTTGTATGTCCCGAGCTTGAAACGTGGGAGCTTGACGTGATTTGTCACGATTTCAGCTACGGTCGCGATAGCGGGCTGGTTGAAGTAGCTGGAGCTATCTGCGAAAACGATGATGACACAGTAGAAGGCTACTTAGATGTCAAAGAGGTTTTCGAGAGAATTAAAAGGTATTATAAAAAAGGGGAGTAATTCCCCTTTTAACTAATTATGAACAATGCGACAGGAAGGTTAGTTAAAAGAGGAACATTCGTTCCTCTTTTCTTTTAGTAATTGTTTCCATCGTCAAGGATTACTTTTTCAATGTAGATAAAATCTGCAAGATTACCACATTTTCTCAAATCCTCAATCAATTCATCTTCAATATTTTCCCACTTGCATTTTTTAATAAAATCGTTTGCAAAAGTTTTTGCAAATTCAAAAGCCTTTTCAAATGTTGTGAAAAAATAGCGATTATAGATAGCGTCCTCATCATCAACACAAACCAACAGCATAAAAATTTCATTCATAGTAAAACCACCTTTCAAAAGTCTCAATGTTGTTCTTTACTATATATAATATACCATAAAACAATAGAAAAGTCAATTACAAAACGGTTACAAATAATTACGATTTGATTACAAAGTGCCGCCGTTCATCTGTCGCGTTGTTCATATTCTATTAAAAAGAAAATGGTTGATTTTACTCAACCATTTTATATTTAAGGTCAAAAGCCATTCCGCCATATTTCCTACTCTCGTTATAAACAACGAAAACCCCTTTATAGTCATCTCTTGCAATATATCTATAAGTATCTCCAGAAGAAGTTATAAATTTTTCGCCGTTCTTCATCTCGGAAAGTTTCTTGTAAACCTCAACTTTTGGTATCTCATATCCCTTGCAACGTGCATAGGCAATTGCTCGACCTATTTCTTCAACAAAAACATCTTTTGGGTGACATCTTGCAATAGATGTTTTCTGTGTTTTAAAATTATATGCAACATAGGTTTTACTGCCAAAAAGTCTAATTAAAATACTATCATCTTCCTCATACTGATTAACCATTCTTCTTACCCATTCTCCAAAATTTGTCATAAATAAAACCGCCTTTCAAAGTTTTGTGTTGTTTTCTTCTGTACTTATAATATACCACATTTTAATAATAAAATCAATAGACAAAATGCACAAAGTTTCTACTTAAAAATTAGTAAAATTTTATCTTGACAAATCAAAAGGAATATGGTATAATGTATATAAAGAAAGAGGGTAATCGAGGACGTAGTAATGTCGTAGGTTGAAACCCGATATAAAAAGGCGGTTAAAATTTAGAACCGCCTTTTTAATTTTTTATGAATATTACGACCCCTTTTAAAAATGAACTGAAAGTTAACAACCCGACATCAAGTCGCATTGTTAATAAAATATTCAACCCCTGTAATGTCGCAAAGTTAACAACCCTTTAATAATTAAAATTTTTAATTAATTAAAGAAAAATTAAAGAGGGTTATTCGCCCTCTTTAACTTCCTTAATCTGCCAAAAATCACAAATCTTGCAGCCAACCTCTCTAATCATTTCTGCAAGTTCTTCGTTATCAGGTTCAAGAATTTCAGCGCCTGTTTCCTCACAACTTGCTACATAGAAAGCACAAGCCAACTCTGCAAGATTGTCAAGAAAATTGTTAAAAATTTTCTGTGTTGTTTTCATTTCCATAATTATTATCCTCCTTATTTTAAAAGTTCCGTTCTTTTATCTTGATTATATTATAGCATATAATCTTGCTTTTGTCAATCATCAAATTGTACAAACTTTACTTTTCAATTGCATATCTTTTTGCACTAATTACATTTTCAATTCCAAAATCTGCACGACTGTCGGAATAAGAATGACACAACATAGCACAGTAATCACTGTAAAAATCTTCCTTTTCATACTTTTTCAGATACTCACGGCAAAAGTTATATGCATACTGCGGGTGAGAGAAGATGTGCATTTCCAGTTTAAATTCTGAAAAATCGAAAAAATGTACTATCCATATAAAATTCATTTAATTCAACTCCTTTTCTTTTCTTTGATTATAGTATAACATATAAATTTCAATTTGTCAAGTAAACTTTTTATTAATAAATTAAAAGTTTTAACTATGTCTAAATTATGAACATAGCGACATCGTGGCGATTTAATTAAAATTTTTAACTAATTCACGAAAAAAGAAAAGGTTGATTTTATTCAACCTTTATATTTTAAAAAACTTTTTGTATTTATCCAGTTAGTTTGACTCTTAAAATTGTCTGATACTGGAACAAGCATTGTAATTATATTCCACTTATATATTGTTGAACTAAATGTATTATACATACGCCCCATATCATCATATATCATACTAATTTTTCTTAAAGCATCTTTATAAGTATAAGGATTAAGATAAATTTTATCTTCATAATGCGAACGTTTATAATTATCATATCCCCATTCTCTCTCAATTATTTTTCTAATAACAAATTTCATAATATCAAATCCTTTCTCGTTTTAAAGAGTTTTCGTTCTCTTATCTTGATTATAGTATAACATATAAATTTCAATTTGTCAAGTAAACCTTTAATTAATAAATTAAAAGATTTAACTATTACGGATTTATGAACATAGCGACATAGGAATTAGTTAAAACTTTTAACTAAATATCAAAAGAAAAAGGTTGATTTTAATCAACCTCTATTTCCAATATTCTATATCCGCCTGTTTCATAATTATAACAGCCCGCATTTTTTCCTTTTAACAAACGTCTATACATTTCAAGTTTTGTTATTCCGCTATGTCTCCAATCACTCATATCCTTTTTATCGGGATTGTAATATGGAGTACAAAGTATAGTTTCCATTCTCTGATTTTCCTTATTCCAGCGTTTTTCCTCATAAGAAATATGAAAACCGTTTTGATAATTAGTAATTTTTAGCAATTCCTTAATTGCTTTTGTCTTTTTTGAAAAATATCCCTTAATCTCTTTGTGCAAACCGCAAGCGTAATAAGTTTTCTCAACTGCATAAATTGTCATTTTAAATCACTCCTAATTTTTTGACTCAGTGTTGTTCTTTACTATATATAATATAACATATTTCAAGTGATTTGTCAATGAATTTTTTGTAAACAATAAATGAACAATTTATGAACGTTGCGCCGCCCTTAGTTATGAACAGATTATGAACACTGCGACACTATGGAATTGGTTAAAAATTTTAACTAATATAGAAAATAAAAAGGGAACATTCGTTCCCTTTTATTTAAGTGGTAGAAAATCCCAATGAAGAATTTTTCTTATTATCCATTTTATAGTATCTTTCAAGTACCTTGTCAAAGTTACTCATTTTTATAGCTTTTTCCTTGTGGCATTTTGCAATAGCAAGTGTTTCATCAATTATGTTAATAAAATTATCGGGGAAAGTGCCGCTAATTTTATTGATACTCTTATCATAGATATTAGTTATATCAACTTCGCTAATATCTATTCCAAAGTGTTTACCATAATCTTCAAAGATACTTGATACTATTGACTTTGCTTTTTCACCCTTAAATTCTTCAATATAAATATTGTTAAATCTTCTTGCAAGTGCGGCGTCGGGTTTTAGATACTGTTTATATTCATCTGTTGTCGTTGCACCGATAACCTTTATATCTCCCCTTGCAAGTGCAGGCTTTAAAATCTGTCCTGCCGATGTAGCACCCTCACTATTGCCGACCTCATTCAGACTGTGTATTTCATCAATAAAGATTATTACATTATATGGTAGAGTATTTCCAAGTTCTTTCAAAACATTTTCGAGTCTTTCCTCAAAGTCTCCTCTACAACGGCAACCGCTAACAAGTGCGTTAAGACTAAGTTCAAGTATCATATTATATTCTTCTATTTCGCCGTTGAGATATTCTCTATTGTAATCAATAGCCAATCCCTCTACAATAGCGGTTTTTCCGACTCCAGCTTTTCCCAACAGTAAAGCATTTGACTTTGTTCTTCTGTACATAGCACACTTAATCTGTTCAATTTCCTTTTCCCTTGCAAAACACGGAGTTATCTTTCCTGAAAATGCCTGCTCAGAAATATTCCTACCATATTTAAAAATTGTGCGGCAGTGTCTTTCTATGTGGTCAAAATGATTTCTTAAAGTTTCTTTTCTTTCTTCGAGGTTATTTTTTTCAACCTGATTTGCAGTTGAATTTTCAGACGTCGTTCCACAAACAACTAAATGAAGATTTTCTTCTTTTTCAAGAAAAGGCGGCGTTGATATATCATACTCTACGAGATAACACGGTTTATCATATGAACCTATTCTCTTGATAATTGTGCCAACTCTTGCTGTCTCAGTATTTACTACCATATCATTCTTCTTAAACTTGTAATCAAATTTCATAACATCAAAACTCCTTTTTAGTTTTATTTGTTGTTCTTTACTGTACTTATATAATAACATATTTTTTTAGATTTGTCAATAGGTTTTTGAATTTTTTTTATTAAATTTTTATGAATTTGTTTTATTTTTTAACTATTGCCAGATTGTGAACAGCACGACTGCGGCACAAAATGTTTTCTCAATGTGAACAATGCGATAGACAATCGCAATGTTAATATTATCTTAACAAATCAACCATCGCCGCATTAACATAATCTTAATAATTAAAAAATAAAACAAATTTATAAAAACTTTAAAAAATAACTATTGACTTTTAATAAAATTTATGCTATACTATATATAGAAAAACAAAAGGAGTTGACTATAATGTTCGATAAAGTAATGACAAAAATCGGCGGAATTTTTGCGGGAGTTCTTGTTACAATAGGACTATATGCAGTTTGTGTACTATTTGCACTGATGTTTTGAAAGGAGATTTTATAATGAAAAGGAAAAGATTTGCAGCGTATGATATGTATGATATGTATGAGTTGATTTGTGAGAGTGATAATCTTACAGATTGTTACAATGCCTGCTTGCAGAGATTTGAAGATACTGACGGCGAATGTGAGTGTGAGATAAGAGATTATGAAACTATTACCAGTTTTGATATTGGTATTTTTGGTTGGAATGATGAACCGTAAGAGTTGACAAAAGTCAACTCTTTTTTTATTTAATTAATTAAAATTTTTAACTATTACGAGATTATGAACATCACGACAGAGGGCGGCACGAAAAAATAAGAGGAACAAATGTTCCTCTTATTCATCTTCCTCTTCATTTACAATTTCTGTAATTCCTACAATTCCTTCCCAGTTGTTTGATGTTTTACATTTACAGAACAGAATTGCACAAAACTGCCAAAAGTCCATTTCACAACTATCTTCATCAATACTTACAGTTTTTCCCATAAGTCCAGTTGTTATCTTTCCACCGTCAAAGCAATCTGAACAATAGTCAAGGACTGCCCGCCTTGCAAACTTTTCAAACTCAACTCCCTTATCTTCAAAGAGTTTGATTTCATCAGTTGACATATTCATAGCATAGAACATTTTAACGTCTCCTTTACTCAGTTATTGCCCATTCCTCAGCACGAATATCGTCCGTAAGAATTGTAGTGTTTGTTTCTAATATTGATGTATTATCACCAATATAAGCATTAATCATTTCTAACATAGTTTCCTTATCACTTGTTACTCCATAGACTTTGCCGTCTTTAATTGCAACCCATACAGTTTCCATTTAGGTCAACTCCTTTAATAAAGATTTGTTGTTTCGATATAATAGAAATCATCAATGTTTCCAATTTCTACTAATTGACGTTCAACATAATTAATAGAATAACCAGTCATTTCTGCAATTAACTTAACCGCATTAGAATAATCTTCAAATGCATTATAAATTTCACCATTACAAAAGACTATATAAATTTTCATTAACTTTCAACTCCTTTTCTTTTACTATAATCATTATACCATAAAAATTATTAAATGTCAATAGAAATAAAATTAAACTTTTATTAATTAATTAAAAGTTTTAATTATTACGAAACTATAAACACTGCGATAGTCTTATATATATAACAAAAGTATGAATACTACGACAGGTTCGTGTCGCAACCTTAATACTTTCTTAACATTCCTATCTGTCGGGTTGTTCACACTTTTGCAACAATTAAATCTTTTAATCAATTCACAAAAAGTTAATAAAAAAATTTTCAAAACCTATTGACAAATCAAAAGAAATGTGTTATACTGTATATAGTGAAAGAGAGAGATACAGAAAACTCAATCACTAAATGACTTTCCCCAATAAGTCGGCAAAATGCACAAAAACAAACCGCAAAATTTGTGCAAAATGCCAATTGACTTTCCTTAAAAAATGTGCTATAATAAGTACAGAACAAAGGAAAGAGAAAACCCCTCAAAATCATACGTCCCCAATAACAAATCAATGTCAGCCGTAGACGTTAAAACGGAGAAAGAGTAGGTAAAATATGACCCAGAGAGAATTTTTCACAACAATCGCAGAGAACACAACCCTTGACACCGCACTTGTTGAGTACGCAAAGTCCGCAATCACGGCGCTTGACAACAAGAATAATGCACGCAACAGCAGGGCAATGGCTAAGAAAACCGCTGAGAATGAGCCTATCATCAAGGCAATTCGTGAGGTACTCGCAGACGGCAAGCCGCATTTCGCCGCTGATGTATGTGCTGAGGTAGGTCAGAACTCTCCAAAGGTAGCCGCGCTTGTCAGCAAAATGGCAGATGTTACCGTAGGCAAGGCAAAGAGAGAGGGCGCAAAGGCAAAAACTACCACTTACACTCTCACAGTTGCGGAGTAGTAATAAATGGAAAACGGCAGAAATGCCGTTTTTCTTTTTCATTAATTAGTTAAATTTTTTAATTATTTCGAGATTATGAACATAACGACAGATTAATTATGAACAAGAGATAAACATAGCGACACGACACTGTCGCACTATTAACATTCTCTTAACATTCTGAGCCGCCGCACCGTTCACACTTTCGTAACATTTTAGCACTTTAAAACGTTAAAGCGTTCTGTAACCGTTTTGTAACCTTTTGTAATAATTTTGTAATTGACTTTTGTATCTATATGATGTATAATGTATACAGAAACTTAAAGAAAGACAGGTGTTTAAAATTGAATAAGCGTTTGTACATTGTGCTTGACACGGAAACTACAAACAATATGGATTTTCCTTTTGTTTATGATTTAGGTTTTTCCGTTGTTGACAAAACAGGCAAAGTATATTACAAGAGGTCATTTGTAATTTATGATATTTATATACTTTGCAAAGATTTGATGAAAACAGCGTATTATGCCGAAAAACTCCCACAATACGAACTTGACTTGAAATCTAAAAAGCGTGAACTTGTTAGATTTTCAACAGCAAGAAAAATTGTACTTGACACTATGAAAAAGTATAATGTATATGCAGTAATGGCACATAATATGCGGTTTGACCTCAATGCACTAAATACCACTTTGAGAATTATAACATCTTCAAAGCAAAGGTATTTTTTCCCAATGGGCACAAGACTTTGGTGCACATTGGCAATGTCAAAGTCAATTTTCAAAAACAAACCTACATACAAAAGGTATTGTGAAGAAAATGGATACTTGACACGGAATAAGCAAATAAGACTAACAGCGGAAATTATTTACAGGTTTATTACAGGAGATAACGACTTTGTTGAAAGTCATACAGGATTAGAAGATGTAATGATAGAAAAGGAAATATTTTCCTACTTGAAAAGACAGCATAAAAAAATGCAGTTGACTTACTGGAAAGAAGTGGAATAACCACTTCTTTTCTTTTTGTTAATTAGTTAAAAGATTTAATTATTTCGAGATTATGAACAATGCGACAGCAATCTCAAAATAAAGTTATGTACGAAATATGAATATCCCGATGCCGCCGTCGCAAAGTTAATACCCCGTTAACAATTACAATGTCGAGTTGTTCATACTTTCGCAATAATTAAATCTTTTAATTAATTAATCAAAAGAAAAAGGTTGACATTAATCAACCTCATTCAATATAGTATTATTCTTAACAGATAAATACTTTTCGTATGCCAATTCTTGCCAAAAACGGTCTATTGTTATTTTATTACATCTTCTATCTTCATCATCATAATACTTTTTCCAATTGAGAAAATCATTATAAAGCCATTTAAGAACTTGTTTTCTATCTCTCCATTTTCCCGAACGCCCAAAAATATGATATGTTACTTTGATAACCTTTATATCATCAAATTCCTCTTTTCTCTCTCTTATTGCTTTTCGTGCCATTAATGCGCCTTGTGCTTTATATTCAGTTGTGTAATCATAGCACCAATAATAAATTTTCTTGCCCTTTTTAGCGATAATTATATAATTATAGTTATCTGAAAAATCTCTTAAATTATTCATTTAAAAATCACTCCTATTTTTTGACTTAGTGTTGTTCTTTACTATGTATAATATAACACATATTAATAAAAAAGTCAATTACATTTTGATTACAAATAGTTACAAAGTGATTACAAAATTCTTCTGTCGCAACGTTCACACTTTCGCAATAATTAAATCTTTTAATCAATTTACAGAAAGTTAATAAAAAAAATTTTTAAAATCTATTGACAAATCGGAAAATGTATGATATAATATAGACAAGATAAAACGAAAGGACGTTGTTAAAATGGCAATAGAAAAAACAATTAATTTTGATATGGATGGCACAATCGCAGACCTTTACGGCGTGGATAATTGGCTTGATGATTTAATCAATTGCAATCCTCGCCCTTATGCCGTAGCAAAACCACTTGTTAAAATGCAAGTTTTAGCAAGAATGTTAAACCACAAGAAAAAGCAGGGATTTACAATAAATGTAATCTCGTGGCTTGCGAAAAACTCCACTCCCGAATACGATGAAAAGGTAAAAAATGCCAAAATCGAATGGCTTAAAAAGCACCTTAAAAGCGTAGAATTTGACAATATTTTTATTGTTAAATATGGCACACCAAAACACACTTTGGCAAAAGGTTTTCTGTTTGACGATGAAGTCAACAACAGAATAAATTGGAAGGGAATAGCATTTGATGTGGATAATATAATAAATGATTTAAAGACATTAACTAATTATTCCTCCTAATTATTGGAAATGGCGAACAAGCGTTCGTCATTTTCTTTTTCTTAATTAGTTAAAAATTTTAACCGCCGCACAAGTGTCGTGATGTTCATAGTTTCACAATAATTAAATCTTTTAATTAATTCACAAAAAGTTAATAAAGAAATTTTCAAAAACCTATTGACAAATCAATAGATATGTGTTATAATGTGTATAGTAAAAGAAAAGGAGTTGAAGCTAATGGCAAAATCAGTTACTGTAATGAAGAATGAGAAAAAGAACGAATATCTTGAAAAGATTTCTGATTTTCTCAAAAGCCTTGATGAAGATGTGGTAAGAACAGCAAGCGGCGAAATTGCTTTTCCTACGGTGCTTGAAAATGGTGATGATAGTTTCATCACGGTAAAAATTGCAATCCCCTCGGGCACTCGTGGAAGCGATGGCTATGACGGATACGCAGAAGCGAAAAGTTATCGCATTGAGTGCGAAAAAAATGCAGTAAAGGCAGAAAATGCCAGAAAAGCAAAAGAAGCCAAAATTGCAAAAGACAAGGCAAAGCGTGAAAATTCTGCAAAAATCAGGGCAGAAAAGGAAAAGAGAAAAGGGAATTAATCCCTTTTCTTTTTCTTTAATTAATTAAAAATTTTAACTATTACGAGATTATGAACGTTGCGATAGTTTTATATATGACGAAAGTATGAATACTACGACAGTTCACATCGCATTATTAACACAATCTTCACATTTATACCACAGTCGCATTGTTCACATTCCTGTAAAATTTTTAACTAAAACCTAAATGTTACAAAAGTATAAATGCCAACATAGCGGAGCGATTTAGTTAAATCTTTTAATCAAATACTGTAACCATTTTGTAACTATTCGTAATTATTCTGTAATTGACTTTTGCTCCATTTTATATTATAATATATATGTAAGGTAAAGAGAAGAACGACTGATACGGCAGAGAGTTGAACTGTTTACGCTTATCGTGACTACCATTTAAGCGTTACTTGGAATGGCGGACTGAGTACCCGTAAAAGTGCTTTCGCGGTCAAGAGGTGCGGCAAATAAAGTTTTGTGGTAATTATTGGAGACCGTACAATCCGTAGTTACCACAAGACCTCTTGTTAAATTAAATAACAAATTAACAAAAAGTTCAAAAAGAAATTTTTCAAAACCTATTGACAAATCGAAAAATATATGCTATAATATAATCAAGATAAGAGAACAAAAACTCTTTAAAACGAGAAAGGAATTGATTAAATTATGTTGACAGAACAGCAGAAAAATGATATTAAAAACGAAGTTAGTAATTGGACAGGTTCTTTACTCTTTTATTTTCAAGAATATAGCGGAGATAGAGGAGAAAATCGTTATGAGATAGCCGACACCTTTATAGATGAATTTAGTAAGGTATGCTTAGGAATAAATTTAAGTTTAATGAATGAGGTTGACTAATGTCAACCTTTTCTTTTTCTTTAATTAATTAAAAATTTTAACTATTACGAGATTATTAACAATGCGACACTATAATTATGAACAAGAGATTAACATCACGACGGGACTATCGCAATATTAATAGTTTATTCATCTTGTGCCGCCCTTGTTCTGTCGGGTTGTTCACACTTTCGCAAAATTTTTGAAGGGCGGCACAACAAACAAATTCATAAAAAGTTAATAAAAAAAATCTCAAAACCTATTGACAAATCAAAAAATATATGCTATAATATAATCAAGATAAGGGGAAGGGCAGAGGTCAGAATCTCGGCGCACGTCGGCGTAAGTCGGGGCGTGGGTTGCCGTTGAAAAATACGGTCGAAGTGGGTGCGACTCCCATCTTCTCCACCAGTTAAACCAATTAACAAATTCACGAAAACTTCATAAAAACTTCACAGAATGTTAATTGACAAACTCCCTTAAATATGTTATACTATATACAGAGATAAGGGAAAGAACCTAATCCACAACAACATTATAAGTCAGCCGATAGACTTTAAAACGGAGAAAGGTGAATACTATGACACAAAGAGAATTTTTTCAGGCAGTCGTTTCCGCAGATGTTGCACAGGAGTTGAAAGACTATGCAACAAAGCAGATTGAAGCCCTCGGCAAGAAGAACTCTGCAAGGAACGCAAAGGTCAAGGAAAAGAAGGACGCCGTAAATGCACCACTGCTTGCACAGATTAATGCACTACTTGCAGACGGCAAGGTACACACTTGTGCAGAGATTGCCGCATATACAGGTGCTAACTCTCCAAAGATTGCCGCACTCGTTAAGCCTTTTGTTGACAATGGTACTGTTGTCAAGGAAACTGTCAAGAACGGCAAGAACAGGGCAATTGCTTATAAGAACGCCGCACAGGTAGAGGAAAAGGGGGATTAACCCCTTTTCTTTTTCTTTAATTAGTTAAAAATTTTAAATATTGCCGAATTATTAACAACCCGATAGTTGCAATTGTTAATCCAATATGAACAATCCGATATTACCATCGCAATCTCAATATCTTATTCATAAAGTTACTGTCGTAATCTTAACAATTATTTGATAATTAAAATTTTTAACTAATTAAAAGAGATTGACATTATCTGTTAATCTCTTACATTTTTCATTAACTTTCAACTCCTTTTTAAAATATCTCTGCTTTTTTAATAACTTTAAACAGTTTTCCAGTATCTTTATAAGAAATCAAACCGAAATATCTATGCCTAAAAAGATGAACATAATATCTATCTTTTTGATTTTCTATCTTTCTATCAAATACTATTATATTACCCTTGTTATTTAAAAAGCAATCGCCTTTTGACATCTCTGCAAGTGTTTTGTACTCCCATTGTGTAGCATTTATCTCCATAGTTTTTAACTCCTTTATCTAAATAATTCCCAAACAAAAATACCTAAACCTAATAAAATCATTATCCCCGTAAATAAGCGAAAAGACCACATCATTATTGTAACACAAATATCTGTATATTTTTCTTTCTTAGCGATAATTGCAGAAACAAAAAAAGTAATAAAAAAAATAATTACTATTATCTTTATGAACATTAACATTTTAACAACTCCTATTCCTTTTCTATATATAGTATATCATATTCATTTTAAAAAGTCAATCATCAAAATAACCAAAATAAAATTTTTATTTTTGTCTATTTTGCCAATAGACAAATCACCTAAAATGTGTTATACTATAATCAAGATAAGAGAACGAAAACTCTTTAAAACGAGAAAGGTTTTTATTATGGAAAAAAAGTCATCAAACGGCGGAGTTGGTTTCTTTGGTCTTTTGGGATTGCTTTTTATCGCACTTAAATTGTGCGGAGTAATTTCTTGGTCTTGGTGGTTCGTACTAATGCCAATTTATCTCCCTATTGCTATTGGACTTCTCCTGATTTTAATTGCGGTACTGTTAAGTTAAAAAAGAAAGGTTAGCATTTGCTAACCTTTTTTATTTTTAAATTAGTTAAAAGTTTTAACCAAATATGACTAAAGTATGAACAACGCGACACTATAATTGTGAACAAGAGATTAACAATCCGACATTACCATCGCGTTGTTAATACTATCGTAATAACTTAAACTGTCGTGTTGTTAATATCCCATTAATAATTAAATCTTTTAAAAAAAAAGTTGGCAATTGCCAACTTTTAGAAATCTGTATAGATTTTGTAATAACGGAGTTCACTGGTAAAATCTACCTGAAATCCCTTAATAAAATCTTCTGCCATATCAATAGAGGAAAATATTCCCACAATTTTACAATCTCCTGTAATTACTGCAAACTTTTCAAAAATTCCCATAATTTTTCAACTCCTTTACTTTATAGCAATTAAAATCAAACCAATAGTTATTGCAGTACAAGACAAATCTTTTATCTTATCTGCTTTTGGTCTATTGAGTACAAAACTCCGAACAACTGAAATAATATTGCAAGTCAAATAAATTCCTTGCCCAACAAGATACCACTTACCGATAACACATTGAGCAATTATCAAGCCCATTAATACAACATATCCAAAATTTTCAAAAAGTTTAGTCTTATTCATTTTAGCAACTCCTTTATTTATTTTCTATATATAGTATAACATATAAATTATTTAAAATCAATAGATATAAAATTAAATTTCTATTAATTCGTTAAAAGAATTAACTGCGCCGCAATCGTTCTGTCGGGTTCTTAACATTCCCGTAATAATTAAAACATTTAACAAATTCACAGAACTTTAATAAAATAACTATTGACATTTAACAATTTCTATGCTATAATAAGATTAAAGAAAACGAAAGGACGTTGATAAAATGGCGCAGAAAAAATATTTTATGGTACTTGATACCGAGACGGCAAACGGACTTGATGACCCTCTTGTTTACGATATAGGCTTTGCAATCGTAGACAAACACGGCAACGTCTATCACACGGAAAGTCTTGTAATCTATGACGTATTTGTATTGATGAGAGACTTAATGGAAACGGCGTATTACTCCGAAAAAATTCCGCAATACGAAACGGCACTAAAAGCAAAAACACGCCGTCTTGTAAACTTTGAAACAGCAAGACAGATAGTTGCAAGATATATTCAAAAGTACAATGTATCCGCAGTTATCGCCCACAATATGCGGTTCGATTATAACGCATTGAATACGACAATGAGATATATAACTAAGTCTCAAAAACGTTATTTTCTCCCATATAATACTACAATATGGTGCACACTTGCTATGGCAAGAACAACAATAGGCAAGCAAAAGACTTATCGACTTTGGTGTAAAGAGAATGGATATACAATGAGAAATAATCAACCCCGACTCACCGCAGAAATACTTTATAGATATATAACAGATAATAACGACTTTATAGAGTCGCACACGGGTCTCGAAGATGTGCTAATTGAGAAAGAAATTTTTGCACATTGTATCCGTCAGCACAAGAAAATGCAACGCACATACTGGAAAGAAACGGCATAAGCCGTTTTTTTCTTTTTAATTAATTAAAAATTTTAACTCTCTTATTCTGTCGCAACGTTCACACTTTCGCAATAATTAAATATTTTAATCAATTAATAAAAATTTAATTTTATTTCTATTGACTTTTAATAAAATCTATGCTATAATGTATATAGAAAATAAAAAGAAAGGCGGTTGCTAATATGGCAAACAAGTATTTTGATGAAGATTTTAAGGTCTGCACAATAAAAAACAATCCTATGTATCTTTACATTGATAATGTAGAAGATTTCCTTGATGATTGCAATGATGAATGGATTTCTGACAATGTAGATGAAACAGGAATTTACCAGTGGGATAATGAGTCTTGGACTTGGGTAAGAGCAAACTCTACGGTTGACGATAAGATTAGAGCACTTGTTAAAAAGATTAACTCTCTCCGTCAAGAACCTACAAGTCAGAGCAATAAGTCTATCGGTTGGAATATCTTAATTACTCTTAACACGGGCGAAGTTATCCAAACCAATAGCGAACCAGTTCCAATGAATGAGGTTCACGAAGCGATAGACATTCTCCTAAAACCTTCCTTTTTTGGTAAAACAATTAAAGAGTTTAAAATTGTTGCGGTATAATCCGCAACTTTTTTATTTTAATTAGTTAAAAATTTTAACCGCGGCACAAGTGTCGCGTTGTTCACATTTACGAAATAATTAAATCTTTTAACTAATTAATAAAACTTTAATAAAATAACTATTGACATTTAATAAAATCTATGTTATACTATATATAGAAAATAAAACGAAAGGTGGTCAAAATAATGACTATTATCAATGAACCAAGATATAAGGACTTTAACGGAAAAGTCCACAAGACAGAAAAGGAATGTATCAATGCAGAAAATGCCTTTGTAGACAAGGCTTACAGATTACTTGATGAACTGGCAACGGGTTGCAAAAACCACGGTGATGCTTGCAAACAGTGCCCTTTTTATGACGATATTTACGATAGATGTTATATTGAAAAAAAGATAGGTAATTTGCCATATAGTTGGCATATCGAAGAAGAGGAATAATCCTCTTCTTTTTTATTTAATTAGTTAAAAATTTTAACTTTCCTATGTCTGTCGCAATCGTAACATTATGTTCATATATTACCAAACTATTAATGCCGCGACGGCACCACGCTTTAAAGTGTTAAAGTGGTAAAGCGATGCTCTTACCTCACCAACACGCTCCCAAAATTTTCCATACTGCACCTATACCATCTCACCAGCGAGCTGCGATTATGCGAGCTGCGAACGAGCTGGAGCTGCGCGAGCTACGATTCCTACGGTCCGGACACTAGGTGGGAGCTGCGGCAATCAACGTAGGCATTTGGTTAAATTTTTTAACTAATTCCCCAAACAAAAGCGAGCTGCAACTTTAGTTAAAATTTTTAACTAATTCCCCAAATAAAAAAAAAGAGATACCTTACGGTATCTCTTCTTTATCCCTAGGCATCCTCGCCCTCGTCAGCTTCTGCCTTTGCCTTGTAAGCCATACGATAAGCCTTGCCAACCTTAACCTTAGCCTTATCGGCACCTGCCAGCTTAGCGATAACAGCAGCCTTAGCTACCTTAATACCAAGAGCCTCAGCGACATCTACTGCGAAGTGCTCCTTACCATCAGCAAGAATCTCGTTGAACTTAGCAATCAGAGGCTCGTTAACCTCAGCTCTCTTCTCAGTAGCCTTTACTGCTCTTGCCTTGTTCTTATTGTCGAGGTCCTCGATAGCCTTAACTGCGAAAGCCTTAACCTCGTCTGCAACGTCAGCCTTTACGATAGCATTGAAAAAATCTCTCTTATTCATACTGTACCTCTTTCTTCCAGTTACACTGGATATTTAAATAGTTGTTTATGAATTGTAGAAATTCGTTTAGGGAACAACAGAGAAGTAAACAAGTCCACTTTACCCACCTTATATGGCTTTTCCATTTAATTCTACGACCGTTCTTCTCTATTTTGTTCCTTTCTCTCTCTTTTCTATATATATTATAGCAAATTTTTTAGAAAAACTCAAGCATTTCACTTTAAAAAACTTTAAACATTATATAAATTAGTTAAAATTTTTAACTAAATCGGAGATTTAATTTTAATTTATTACAAAACAATAGCGAATTTATAGAAAATTTGCTTTAATTCCTTCAAGTAAATTATTAATTTAGATAAAATATTCCTAAAACAATAGCAAAATAGTAGATTTGCTTTAGTTTTCCTTTAATTTATGCGCGTTTCCAGTTTTTACCATAGTCCCTGGGAGAAGCATCGGGGCGGCATTTAGTTAAAATTTTTAACAAATTCCAAAAATTCTGCGAGCTGCAAAGCAGCTAGCGAATTTGAAGGCGATTTCCTATCTAGAACTTAAGCAAAATAGAGTTTTAGAATTTCTATTCCTAAAAAATTTTTCATAGCGAATTTATAGCATTTTTCCTTCGAAATTTAGTACGACTACATTTCCCAGAAATTGGAAGCCCGCAGAAAGTCAAATCTAACAACGTAAACGCCCCGAAATCTAGTACCCCTTTACTAATAAAATCCGAGGTAACCTACCCCTTTACATTGGAGCTGGATAACCCCTTAACTATAGGAGCTACCTACCCCTTTATTTAAATCCCTTACGGGATCGGCTTACGTAGACGCCTTCGGCGCGAGCCGCGACTAGATAGGAAAAATTTTAAGCCCCTTATTATATTATTATATTAAAATATTGACTTTTAGTGTACGAGCTGCCACACTAACAAAATAGTATTAACACAATAAAATTGTTCAATAGACACAAACAACTGTCTAATAACACTAACAATTGTCTAAGAACCCAAAACAACGGTTTAACTCGCAACCCCATTTGTTAATTCCCCTATAAATTCTTTTCCTATATTTCGGAACGAACGAGAGGTGTTCCCGGGGATAGGTCTAGTTCTTCATTGCTATATAGTGACCATCGCGGAACAGTTCTTTAGCGACGTACTCCCTTATTATTATTTAAATAGTTACTTAAATAGTTACTTAAATAGGTACTCCCCTTTAGGCTAACCCTTCTTCCTTTAGTCCTTCTTTAACCCTTAATCCTTCTCCCCTTCCCTTTAATCCTTCCCTTCCCCTCTCTTCTTATTATTATTATATTATTATATTATTATACTTATTCTCTTAACCCTTCCCCTCCCCTTTTCCTTAACCCTTCCCTTTAATCCTTCCTTCCTTCCTTCCCTCCCCTCTAATCCTTCCTCCTTAATCCTTCCCCTCTCTTTATTATTATATTATAATATATATTATATATATTTATTAATCTACGTCGATTTGCTGGAGGGGAAGGGTTTAGAGGGGAAGGGTTTAAATATAAAAATAAAGGTTAATTCATAGGAATTAACCTTTAAATTTAGAGTATAGGTCTAAAGCTAAATCTTTATAGATTATTGAATTAAAGGAGATAGATAAATTAAATACATCAATTATAACATTATCTTTTGGAGTACCTTTAATCTCTTTTTCAGTAAAGTCTTTAGATAGATTAAAACGGTAGGATTTAAGTAGAGAATTAGAGAAGAAGGAATTAAGAGTTATCATAAAACAATAGAACTTTATATTCCATTTAGGATAACATTGAGAAAAAGGAGTATAGGTTACAAAGTTGAAGTAGGCTTTACTATATTCTTTTTTAAAGTCAGCAGAATTGATTAGATTAAGTAATACGGTATATTTATAATCCGTAGAACTTTCTTCTTTATCTTCTTCTATTACTTTTGGTCGAGTAGAGTTTAGGTCTTTTAAAGGACGATAAGAATTAACTCGATTAGAATTAAGGTCGATATTATGGGAACTTAATTCTAAACCTCTTTTAGACTCAGGTTCTTTTGGTTTAATTTCTTTATTTTTATAGTAGGTTTTAGCTTTTAGAACTTTATCAATATAGACTTTAAGTTCTTTATCAGTAGAGAACTCTACTACCCCGACATATTTAGTATAGAGAGTATCTCCATTAATAAAACGTTTAAAAGTATCATCACAAGAAACTTCTAAATCCTCAACAAAATCTTTAAGTTCATAAGTTACTACTTTCTTCTAAGATTTAAAAGAATAGTAATCCTTACGATAGAGTTGAAACTTCATTTATATTACCTCCTTAAGTATTCTTCCAACTTTTCTTAATAGTTGCTTTCTTTAACTTTCATATATTAAGTATCTTCTATCCTTGAAATCTTCAAATTTTTCCTATCCGATATTAAAACCTGAAACTTCAGGTCTACTTTTTAATGTCGTGATTATAGAACTCGACAAACTCATTCTGAGCCGCCATAGCAATATATAAACGATATGCTTCTTCATATTGTCCGTCTTTGGTGTACACTATCTTTATAGATAAATCCCTAAAGTCACTCATTCTGTCCTTGTTCTCTTCCTTAGCTTTATAAATCCACTGTTGTCTTGGCTTGTTATTCCAAAAGAGCTGAGCAAAGATTTCTTTTAATCTATATCCCATAGTCTTAGAACGACCTATATATTGCTTTGCATTTGGGAAAGTTATAATAAATACACCCTCCCTTTTATAACCAACATTCATAAAAAGAAATTCGTGCTGTTTATCTCGAATACCTTGTTTTACCTGCTTTTGTTCTTCGACTGTTAAGCCGACCTCTTTAAAGTTATCCATTATATAGCTCTCCTAATGCTTCATCTCTTGGTAGCACGGACCAAGGGAGTACATTACATATATACTCACTTAACTCGTCTGCATTTAACTTAGAATAAGTTGCCAAAATCTTTACAAGTAAATCAAGAGCATCAGAATTTGGATAATCGTTTATATCTTCATACTTATTGAGGACATTAAGTACCTCATAGTTTCTTTTAATTATATAGATTGTATGGCGAAGATAGATTATAAATTCTTCTTTATTCATTTTCTCAACCTCCTTTTCTTACTCGGTGCCGCGCCCCGATGTTTGAAGCAAAACTTGAAGGGCGGCACATCGTAATTTACTTTATATCTTTCTTATCAAAGAGATAAGCCTTTGCTATTGCTCTTTTGATTGCTTCTTCCCTTTCCTCATTACTTATCTTATGTCCACAATGAGGAGTACGTATTGAAGCATTATCGTAATTCACCCAAATCTCCTTTACGTTTTCTTTTTGAGTCTTATCCTTCTTCTCTTGTTCCTTAATTTTTTTGATTTCTTTTGAAGTTATTGGATTGATAAATCCTGCTTCAGCCCACTTATCAATTATTTCCTTATATTCTTTGTAAAGAACCGACTCTTCATAAGCCTTTTGAAGCTCTTCATAAGCCTTTTGAAGTTCTTCTAATGGTATACCGTGGTAAGTTGCAATATAATCATTTCCTCCAAGAACTATTGGCGCTTTATTAACTTCTTCAATAAGTTTCTTCTTCAAATCCTCTTCAGTAGTATAAAGCCTTGATTTCCAATCTTCGTATTCCTTAGAGGGAACTTCGCATATTTCTTTCTTCTCTTTCAAACAATAGGCAATATAATCTAAAATCTCCTGAGTATTGCCTATTCCTTCTGTTGACATAGTATGACGATAATTACCGTGTTGGTAGGTAATTTCAAAATTTTCATTACGAAAATCTGCACACACATCAGTATTGATTATTCTATAAACTTTATCTTCCTTATAAAATATTATCTGCATCTTTATTTTCCTCCTTACTCAGTGCCGCCTTCGTCCGTGCCATAGCATTTCTCAATATTCTTTCTTTTCTTATTAAATTATCTCTTTCTCCACTTAATCTGTCCTTAAAAGCATTAATAGTTTCTTCTGTTACAAAACATACTTTCAATTCATTAGTAAGAGCATAGGATATATATTTCATAACTTCCTGAGCAGTTCCTATCCCTTCAAGATTAGGTTTAGCCCAAGTGCCATCATCTTTTAAAAACATAACTCTATTTCCCTCAACCCGAAAAGCCCAAATTAAATCCAAATTTACGACTATTCTAATTTCATCAACAGTTTTACCAAATACAACTACCATATTATATTTCCTCCTTATCCTTTCCAATATCTATCAATAATAGCCTGCATATTCTCACGACCAACCACATTTTGAGTATGGAGTCTAATAGGATAATGTCTTTCAGTTTCTGCAAGCCAAAGAACTAGTTTTATTCCGTCTCCACCATCATAAGCATAGTCACCGAGGTCGTGATCAAGGTCAAGAACTTTAATCTCTATCCCACGCTCTTCACACTCTTGAATGTAGTATTTTGCATCATTTACAGACGTACACCAATAGTATCCATCAGGTGCTACTCTTATATCATCAAGCCATATTTTAACGAGCATACTATTTTCCTCCTTTTTTTATCTTCTACATATATTATATCATAAAAAAATTAAAAAGTCAATTTATTTAAACAAAAGGGAAAGTAAAGGGGTTTTGACTTATTCCCCTCAAGTGTCGCAAAATTAACAATTTGTTTACACTTTTCTGCCGCCCTCGCAGGTTGATCCCGGGGAACAGGTCACTTCTGCGGCGAAAGGTATAAGCAAAAAAGGAAGCCACATTAGTGACTTCCTTTCTTAGAGGAGTTGTATAAAAATGTTTAATTCTTATAGGCTTTACTTCTTGGGTGCTTTCTTTGCACCCTTATCTTTCTCATATGCTTCAGTCTCTTCATCAAAAACATATCTTACTACTGGTCTGGAAAGTTTAACTCCCTTATCATTAACAGTTCTATCATACCAAGGCTTAGTAGTTGCATCAAACACAACAACCACATCTTGAGCAAACCCATCATCATCATTGGCTACTCCTGCCACAACTGCTACCTGATTACTACCAACTCTTCCAACCTTTTCATATCTCTGGGTGAGGAACTCCCATATATCATTCAGAACAGACTGTCTTGCCTGTTCCTTTATAACAGAAACCTTCTTCTCTTCAGTAAAGTCAATTACTTTTCTTTCTGCCATTGTTTACCTCCAGATTAATCTTCAGTCTGTGCTTTCTTCTCTCTCTTTGCGTTATCCTGCGCAATCTTCTTTTCCTTTAGCGCTGCTTTTGTTGCATCATTTTCAATCTTTCTAACAAGATAATCATTATATCTCTGAGTTGCAGCAGCGAGATCATACGCAGGGAAAACTTTCTTAGCTGTGCGTCTATCAACAGGGTCTTTCATAGAAATGGAAAGTGTTGCACACAGGGGAACTGTTGTTCCGTCCTTAAGCTCTATCTCTCCAACATAAAGACCAATATCATTTGTAGGGTGCTCGCCGTCAGACCTAACCATTCTTGCATCAAAGGGAGCAAGCAGTTCAAGAACCTTTTCTACAACCTCAAGTCTTGCGGCATCTTTAATCTTATTTGTCGTCATATCTTTTGTTTCGGTATAATTAAACATACAGTAATCTCCTTTTCGTTAAGTGGTTGTAGGCGGTCATAAGACCGCCGTAACCTTTATGTTGTTATTGGTTTATTGGTTTTGATTACTGCTTTGTGTAGCAGTTTACCTTACCCTTACCCTTAATCTTTGTCTCGCCCTTAACGAAAGTGCCATTCTCAACAAGTGCCTTCATAACAGTTGCAACTTTCTGGAAGTTAGTGCCATCTGCAAGAACATCAGCGATTGCCTTTGCAGTGTAGTTAACTCCAACCTCAGTTACCTCAACAATTCTCTGGCGAAGAGCCTCATCAGCTTCAGCCTTTGCCTTAGCAGCAGGTGTCTCCTTGTTCTTTCTTGCCTCGTTTCTTGCGTTGAGCTTCTCAATCTGTGTCTGAGCAAACTCCTTTACCTCGTCAGAAACATTACCATCAACGATTGCCTCATAAAAACCTCTGAATGTAAGTGCCATATAAATTCTCCTTTTCTCCGTTTTAACGAGTACGGCTCTCTTAGTTAAAAGTTGTATTTATGTTTAAGAGAGGTTCTTCTTTTTCTCTCTTTTCTATATATATTATATCAAAAAATTTTAAAAAAGTCAATTATTTTTAATCCTCTGTATTTTCTATTTCTGGATTAGTTCCACTCTCTACGCCAACATAATAATTGACTTCATTATCAAGATATTTTGCGCTATCTACCATATCGTAGAGAACTTGAGTGAAGTGAAGTGCCGCCTTGCACTGTTTTATTTCACTATCTATTTCCTCGATGTAGTTAGATATATTCTCGTAAGTCTGATGTATTTCCTCAGTCTTATAGAAATCTCCAACTGCCTGATGAAGTCGTTTAAGCTCTTTCTCTGATTTCTTCTTGCTCTTTTTAAGATGTTTTATTTCATCATTGATATATTTTGTTATATACTCAACGTCGCTTGGAAAAATCTTACGAACTTTCTCATAAGGAATAGCGGAATATTCAACGAAGAATTGATATATTGTAGAGCTTCTACAAAAAGCATTGAGTTCTATAAGAGTATCACCTTTACCAACATAAAACTCTATATACTCACTCATAGTAATCCTCCTTACTTATCTTTAAAATCAATTTCCTCGACATAAACTTCGTCTTTATCTATCTGATACCATACATTATCAAAAATAGCTTCATTACGAATAGCAATGGTTTTAAGAAGGTCTATTGTTTCCTCGATACCATCTCCCTCAAAAGTATCAAAGATATATTGTCCAATCCAACTACGGATTTCTTTTTCTGCGTCCTCTTTATTGGCAAAACCTTTACGCTGGTCACCATATTCAGACGTCCAAGTTGCTACATAGATTTTATCCATTTTATTTTTTCTCCTCTCTTAACTTTTCTATATATATTATAACAAAAATTTTTTGAAAAGTCAATTATTTTTAGGGTTAATAAACTCATAAAGGTCTTTAAAGTCTTTTATATTGGGATGTTCGTTACTAACAGTAACTCTCTCATTGAACTCATTAAAGTCACATTCACACTCCCATACAAAATATGGAAGCCACCCTGCCTTGTCATTAATAGCATCAGATACAGTATTAATGAAAAGGACTTCATAGGTATTATTATCAAACAACTCATAAGCTCCAAAACCAAAGAGGTCATAGAGTTTTTCTATTGTTTCATCAGCTTTCTTCTTCTGGTTGATATAACCTTTCATTGCATTAACAAATATATGTTTATCCATTTTAATTCTCCTTTACTTTTGTTTGATGCCCCCAAGAGTAATCGAAACTCTATCTCGGTGTTCGTAGCACCGTATCCTTTCCGTTGAACGACAGGGGCAAATAAAACCACCGAAGGTAATCGAAACCTTATCTACCGCTTAGAAGGCAGTTGCTCTATCCGTTGAGCTACGGCGGCATATTTGCTCGTCTTTCCGAGCCGCCAACAGCCTTACAAGACTGAAACTACTGCCGCAGTCAATGCTGTTATTTGATTTCCATATAATCAATGTACCATTCTACATTGTCATCATAGCAAATCGGAAGAGGATTTCCAAATTCGTCTTTGCTATCAAGGTGTTCAAAAGTAAGATTTCTTGCACTCTCTTCTGGTTTCAGACCCTCGTCCTCAACATCAGTAGTGATATATTCCCCAAGAAACTCATTGAACTTACCAAACGCATCAAGATATTTTTCATATAAAAGAATATCAGGTGCATCGTGTTTAAAAGTTCTTGTAACAACATAAACTTTCACAGCAATTCTCCTTTCAAAAATATTTTTTCTTAACTTTTCTATATATATTATATCATATTTTTGAAAAAAAATCAAGTAATTTTTTCTTAATAAATTTTAAACTTTATGTTAATTGGTTTTAAATTTTAACTTATTCCCAATAGTCATCATAATCTTTCTTGTTCTTATAGCGTTTCTTATCGTTTCTCCTTTTCTTTCTCCTATTCCCCTCTTGCTGACGCTGTTCCGCTTCAAGATTAGCAAGAAATTGCTCGACGGGATCGACTGGTTTTCTCTTCTGTTTGTAGTTACCCATTAGAAAATAACTCCTCCTTAGTGAAATATAGTATCTACTTCTATATAATTATAACTATCAAAGATAGTATTAATTGTTGGGAACATTTCTTGTGCCACTTCCTCTGCAGATTTAACAACAGGAGTAAACTGAACACTTTTTCCATTGAAGGTATAAGTTGTTCTATCCTGTTCAATTTCATTATCATAAGTGGTAACCTTAAACGCATAATTTGGATAATGACGAGAAAGAAGATTTATTTCTTCATCTACATCAAAAGTATCAGTATCTATTACTGCATCAACCCAAGACCGAAATGGTTCTTGGATACAATAATAGTGACTTGTCATTTCCTTTATATTTTCCAAAACCTCTTCCATATAGTCGTCGGATTTACTGTTAATTTGTTTTATATGGATACTAAAATCTTTTTCCATTTAATTGACCTCCATTTTATCTGACATTGTCCCAATCACATATAGTATAATCTAAGCAATATTTCTGAATTTTACACTTTTCACAATTACCTTTTGCTTGATTTTGACAATAATCGCTTAACTGTTTTATCGCATTATCAATAGAGCAAAGAGCAAAATGTTCAACTCTATCTTGTTCTATTTCTTTTAATTCTTTATCAATTTGCGCTATTTCTTTCTCGCAGTTATCTGAAATTGATTTAAACTTTTCATATATTCTTTTATGACTAAGTGCCTGCTCATCTGCAAATTTCTTATCTTCATTTAATTTGAATTGCCTTTTTATTAACATAGTTCTGCTTCTCATTACTCTTCCTCCACAATATAAAAAAATTCACTCCAACTGCCTACATCAATCTTCTCTTCATTATCCTTTGTATTCCAAGTTCTAAAGTAATAGGACTTATAGTTATGGTCATCAAGGAAACTGTTGATTATCTTAAATGCTTCCTCACGTTGAGCCGCCCTGCCTATTTCTCTACGAACTCCATTCATATTTTCAAATTCAACTTTATACATAATTATCTCCTATCTTAACAGTCATTATCTTCAGAAAGTTCATACCACGGTGCAAGATAAAATTGACCTGTAACAAAGAGACCATTACAAGTAACTTCTATATCATATTCATAATTATCTTTCATATAGGTATCAATTATCTCCTGAACCTCAAGCTTATCTTCTGTCTGACCGATGAGCCGCGACTCACCGTGATAAAAATCCCATATCATATACATAGTTAATCTTCCTCTTTATAAAAATACTCGTCATATCCTACATATTCTACGCCATTTACAAAGTGATAAACCAAATCTCCGTTTTTATCAAACATCATTTGGTCTTCAATTCCCTTCTGTGTTCCATATACATAAAATCCGTCAGGTGTTTCACCCCAACCAAGATTTTCCCAAGCATACATACATTGTATCATACCACCACGATACATTTCATAATCCGTCATTTTAAACTCCTTTACCATAATCTTTCAGCTACTATAAAAACAGTAGCATCTTCAAACATTTTCTCTAAATTATTGTCAATCACACAAAATTTTTTTATATAATCCAAATACTGTTCCTTATTCGTTTCAAAGTATTTTATACGATACAGATTATCTACAACTCTGTACCACTCATCAGCAGTAAGAATACCAAATCTTTCTTTTACTTCTCTTGCATAGCTATCTTTGCCCCAAGTATATGTAAAGCAGAACTCTTTAATTACTGGTGCAAAATCTAATACAGTATTGCCCATAACAGTCTGTCTTGTAAAAGGATTGTTGTATCCAATATCTTCACAATATTTAAAATAATCCTTAACTACCTCTTTATTCTTAAATTCAACATTTATACCATAAACGCCTGCTTCAACTCCGTCACGAATAATAATTCTTCCGCCAGCAGTAAGTCTATCATATGCCGCATTAAGTACATTCTTAATTATCTCATACTTATCTTTATTATCATTATACGAAGCTATTTCGTGAAGAACCGACGAGAAAATAATTGTATCAAATTTCTCATTAATTTCTTCAATAGGCTTTTCAATAACTCTAAAGCCTTTCCTTCTACAAATATCTGCGGCATATTTGTTAATCTCAAGACCAACTATCTCTTTCTTACCATAAAGTTCTCTTAACTTTTCAAGCATTACTCCACTGCCGCACCCAACATCAAGAATTTTATCTCCCTTTACATAGAAAGGAATATTCTTCTTTGTCGATACCTCTGTCGAAACTGTCATTCTATCGAGATACTGATTATAATTCTCTATATTTTCTGTTGCAAGTTTAGTTAAAAAGTTCATAGATTTTCTTCCTTTCTTTATCTTTTCTATATATATTATACCAAAAATTTTTTAAAAAGTCAATAAAAATAAACAATGCCCCTATACAAATAGGGACATTGGTAGGCAACAATATTGAATAATGGTAATCAACCTTATGAGAGGGGTAATCTTCTCAAAGGGGTTATTCAGCTCCCTAACATAATCTAGGTTTATGTCAGCTACCCTGCAACTTTTCAGTAGGTTACAGCCACCGCCTACCATATCGAGATAAGCCCGCCGCCATTTTCTCCGAACAAAATCTTGTCAAGTCTTAGCTTTGTTTTGGAAATGGTAAGGAGTTTAGTTTTTCTGATGAGGAGGTATAACTGTTTAACTTTCTAACCTGCATTTCATTTTATGAAGTCTTATTGGATTGCTTACCCATTCTTGACTTACCTTGGTGGGTAACCGTTAGCAAGGCGAACGGAGTCATTTCATTTTAATGTCTTATTGGACAGACTATCCATACTTGACAGAGAGCTTTCGACGAGTAACTCACGAACGTTATGGCGGTTCATAGGGGTTACGCTCCCCTGACTTAGCCGTGACAGGGCTATATTTTACTATTAAACTAATGAACCAAAATACACGGTGAAGCCAGCTGTACCTCTCACAGACGCCGTGCCGCCAGTGCTGTTTCCCCTCTCCTAAACAACCAAACGCAGCTTTCTCTCGCTCCAGCAGCGCCCTTTTGTAGGTCAAAGAAATAAAACCTGATTATTCTTCTTGAACAAATCAAAAGTCAGATAGTTTTTCTGGAAAAAAGCTAACAAACCCTTGTGGTGGGAGAGGAAGGACTTGAACCTTCAGAGTCTAAGACAACAGATTTACAGTCTGCCCCGCTACCAGTTACGGTATACTCTCCCATAAAGTGTCCACCCAAATTTATAGCGCGGATAGGAGGACAACGTTACCGCCGCGGCTAGGATTTTACTGCGTTTACGATTTTGAGAGACTACCCTTGCGTCTCGAGCCTTGGGGATAGCACTTACTATGTTAATTCAATCTCTATCGGATTAGCAGCTTGCCTACAACACTTATATTAACGTCAAGTGCTCAATGACGGTTCTATTAATGAGGTTGACTCCTCTACTGGCGGGAGATGAGGGGATCGAACCCACGCCTAGCGGTTAACAGCCGCTTGCTCGACCTTCGAGCTAATCTCCCATATTAATTTATTTAAGTTATTGATACTCCATAAGGGACTCGAACCCTTACTCTGACAGATTAAGAGTCTGCTATTTTACCAATTAAACTAATGGAGCATTTAGTACGGATAGTAGGACTCGAACCTGCAACCTCTTGTGTGTAAGACAAGTATTCTCCCAGTTGAATTATATCCGCATTTAATACCCTCAGCGGGAGTCGAACCCACGTTTAGCGCTTAGAAGGCGCTTGTTCTCTCCATTGAACTACAAGGGTAAATTAACGAGTAGTTTATTGACAATGCTCAGGTCACGTCTTATTTATACTCTTAGAACCGAGAGTCGCCATTTCATTTTCATACGACTTATTGGATAGGCTATCCATTATTGTCGACAAGGGCATCTTTATACTCCGAAGCCTTAGTGGAGTTTAAGTGGTGGACCTTGTCGGAATCGAACCGACGACCTCATCCTTGCAAGGGATGCGTTCTCCCAACTGAACTAAAAGCCCAAATAAGTATCATCAGCTAAGAGTTTGACAAATCGGGACTGATACTCTTAACGCTCCCCGATAGCCCCAATAAAATTGGCACGGTCTTGCTATGTGTTTCCTCTCTGACCTAACGATTTTTAGGTTTTCATTTAGTGCGGGACTTAATTTCAGCTATCGTAATCCCGCCATACGAGTAGCAGAGCAAAGTTTCTTAGAAAACTTGCAAAACTTTTTCTCAACTTTTCTATATATATTATACTAAAAATTTTTTGAAAAGTCAATTATTTTTAACTTATTCGAAGTAAGTTTTCGGAGGCGTATAATCTGCATAACTCTTGTGAAATTCGCCTTGATAAGTTTCAATTATCCAATCGTCTCCTCTATCTTCTCCCTCTCCCCAAAGTATAAAATATACATCAGGAAATTTCTCTGCAAACTCTACCATATCCTGATCAACTTCATACCATTTAAGACTTTCACCTGTAAGGATAGTTTCAAGAGCATTTTTATCTTCGAAACACTTAGTAAACCATTCTTCAACTTCCTTATAAATAGGAGAGGTATCTTCAATCCACTTTCCATCAGGAGCAGTTTTAAGTTCTGCGTTCATATATGTGTAATATCCCATTATTATTCTCCTTTCTTATAAAGGGTTATTGGATAACACCAAACCCAATCCTCAGCTCAGAAACCTTTTTCGCTAAAGTTTTCTTTGAGTTCTTTAAGAATTGCTTCTTCCTCTGAATTTCCTATTGTTTCATTTACTACATAATCAAAAGCATCAGAAAGGCTTTCAAAAGCTATATCTACGGAGATGTCAACCCATTCTACTGCCCAAATACAAGTTCCTGTTCTTGCCATAATAATCTTCCTTTCTTAGTCGTGAAGTTTTACAGGATAACAATAGACATAACTGTCTATATAAAATCCTCTCTGCTCGTTATAAGATGCTTCTATATCTTTTACTGCCAGCTCATAACATTCATCATTTGGCTCTTCTTCTTTAATTCTTTTAAGTACAAACTCTTCTGCGTCCTGAAGGGTTGAGAATACGTCCTGCGGACACTCGCCTTCCCATTCAACTGCCCAAAGTATATGTTCCATAAATTTTTCTCCTTTCTTTTCTTTACTATAATTATTATATCATAAAAATCAAAAAAAGTCAAATATTCTTTTAAAGTTTAATTACATCATCTTTCTCAAACCCTTCATCTTCAAGGCGAGTGAAGAACTCATCTTCATCTACTTCAAACACTATGTAATCACAGTTATCAAAGTAGTAATCTTCATCTTCTTTAGAGTCAAAGCCTTCTCCAAAGGTATAGCCTTCAACTCCAATAACATTTTGTTCTGCCCACTCATAAAGACCTTCTGCCATATAAGCATATACAGCATCTATATTGTCTGCTTCAAAAAAGTAGACATTATCACCGTTACCGCAATAACCGTTATCGTATTCACCAATAAACTTCATTTCTTTTCCTCACTTTCTATAATAATTATATCATAAATTCTGAAAAAAGTCAAATATTTTAAAGCTTTTCCCATTCTTCATCAGAATAAGATTTTATTTCCTTTTTTGTTTTGGGTAAATTATATTTAATACACCATTTTCGAATAGCATTATCAGAAACATTAAACATTTTTCCTATCTAAATAAAAGGAATTGTTCTAATTAATTGTTTTAATTCTTCTCTTGAAATTTTAAATGTCATTCTATTTTTAGAAGAACAAACTGAACACCGAGTAGCATTTCTTGATATTTCTTTTCCGCAATCTATGCAATAAGCTATTTTTTTATGATAACTTCTGATTGGATAAGTATATCCTTCTAAAACATATGAAATACCTCTATTTATTAAATCAACTATTTGCTAAGATGTATTATATTTATTTGCTATTTCTTGCTAAGTTAAGTTGCCCATTTTTAATAATTCACATATTTCAACAATCTACTCTTTTGATAGTTTTCCCGACCAAAACTTCTCTGACCCTCCGTCAGTTTGATTGTAGCCATTGTTATAACTATTATAATATTGTATCCAATATCTTTCTTTACTATTTAACAATTCTTTACTACATTCTTCCAAAATCTCAAATGAAAAATTTTCTATACCATACTTTCTAAAAGATTGATATAAAGGATTATCATAAGACTCATCATTTGGATTATATGCAGTATTCTTATGGCGTTTCCAGCGACTTGCTATATTAATGGACTATCCTATATAACATTTTCCATTTACTTTATTTGTAATCTTATAAATTCCTATCATATTAAATACCTCCCAAGTATTTTATTCCCAAAATAATAAAAAGAGGAAAAATGTTTGGGAGACATCTTTTCATTAAGTGCGCGACTACTTAACTATTCCTCTTAAAGCTTCCAGTCTTATTCGAAAAGACACCTACGACTTACAAGGTCGTTAGACTACCATTATCCTATGGAAGCATATTGGCAGGTCCTACTCGAATCAAACGAATACCACTAATTTTGGAGATTAGTATGCTACCATTACACCAAGAACCCATATAAAGACACAGATAGGAGTCGAACCTACGCTCAGGCGGTTGCAGCGCCCTGCCTTTCCACTTGGCTACTGTGTCATATTTAGCTATCCAATCTCCGTCCTAAACGCCCCAGTCTACTTTTTATTCGTCAACTTTAGTGAGGTAGCTACTCCTCATAGACTCTGGTAATAGCACATCGTATCCATTGTTATCAAGGCTGTGCAGTTCTGCCCGAGATTGGTAACCTTGTACTTCGGCATAGCTAAAAATACCTCTAGCAGGGGTCGAACCTGCGGCTCGCACCTTATGAAGGTGATACTCTACCAACTGAGTTATAGAGGCATATATTTGTGTTTGTTTTGATTACTGGCGTCGACGCAACTCTTCTGACAGCTTATGGCTGACAAACACGCCCCACCCGTGTGGGAAACAACAGCCCGTGGTACGACCAATGAGAGTCGAACTCATATCGCTCGCTTATAAGGCGAGTGCTCTCACCACTGAGCTATGGTCGCATATACTGACTAGGTATGATTAAGGCGGCTCTTACAGCGATGGCGAGCGCTGACAAGTCTAGTCTTGACTCAGCTTCCTTACAGTAATCACCAACGTGCCTGTGAGGCACCACTCATAATCTTTTTTATTTAATAGGAACAGGTAGAGTCGAACTACCATTACTACCTTATCAGGGTAGCAGTCTCACCATTGACTTATGTTCCCATATGGAGTAATCTCGTGCTCCACCCGCCGCTTCCATTATTTTCAACCCACGGTGGTTACGGAAGCCGTGGTGTACGAGGCATAGCATTTATTTATCGGTCGCTCTCGCTTACCCCGATATATTTAGTTCATTCTACTTGTTTTAGAAAGTATTGAGAAGAACTTAATACTCAAACAATCTCATACTTTAACCCTTTTATTGTCTTGGAAGACTATATATCACACACCATAGTGGTGCGGTTTTCTTAAAACTTTGCAAGGAAATTAAGAAAAACCACTTTCCACTTATTTTTTCTTACAAAATCAATAGCCCATTCAGTTGCAGCCCACTCTGAAGGGAGATTATAGTACATAGCCTGAACTTCTCTATTGCCCTTAACTACATCATCACCAAGTATAGCGCAAATTGACCTAACAAACTGTGCCTGCTCTTCATCTTCTATACCGCTATTGGTATAATAATGTCCAAGTTCGTGAAGTATAGTCCACAGCTCATTAGAAATTTTATCAGCAAACTTGCACTTATGAGCAGTTTTAAGATGATAGTTAAAACCAAATTCATCATCATTAAAGTCATAACCTATTATAATTTTGTTGTGTGCAAAATCAAAGCTGGTCGAATCAGTAGTATCTATCTTAACTTTAACATTAGGTGCAAGTATTTTAACCACTCTTTTAAAACCAAACATAAAATCTATCCTTTCTTTATCTTACTTTTATAATAAGACCGTAATCTATATCTTCTTCTATAAGAATTTTTTTCTCTTCCTTTAAAGAAGTGATTGCGATAATAAAATTATAGTCTATTTTTAATCCTGTTCTTTCTGCAATATAATTAGCTTTAGTCCAATAGTCAAGAACATCTGTTCTTTTTGGAGCATTTGCTATTAAATCATTGTAGATAATAGACTTTAACTCTACTATTTCAGGCATTATTTCTATGTCTCTAAATGGTTTCATAAATTTTGACCTCTTTTCTTTCTTTTCTATAAATATTATATCAAAAATTTTTTAAGAAGTCAATTTTTTTTAAGATTATTTTATAAGTCCTCTTGCAATCTCCATAGAAATTCCTGCACAAATCTTTCCAAAATCTTCAATTTGCGCTACTGTTTCTGGCTCTTCCTTTACACAATCATTATAAATTGCACGAGGAAGATTCTTAGCAATAACACCAAGATTATGCTCGTCCCAATCAACAGGAATAATATCATCTTCAATCATTTTTTCGATTGCCTTAACAACTCTTCTCTCTGTTACAATAGTCATAGCCAAAGCCTTTGCAGCTTCTCTTGCCGCAAGAGCTTCAGTATCAATCTCTTTATGCTCTTTGCTCTTATGAACCTCTGAAAACTCCTTTGCAACAATCTTAACATACTCTGGAGTTCTGCTTGACTTATTATCAAGTCTATCCTGTGACTTAACTACAATTCCTTCTCCAGAAGGCTCGGCATCCATTTCAGTCTTACCAACAAAAGCATATACATCTTCCCAAGTCGTGAACTCTCCGTCAAAGAACAATGGAACAGTTTTAAATCCAAGTGCTCCTGCAAAAACCTTTGTTCGCTCCCACGGCAGGTACTCTTCAGTCTCTGTATCCCAAACATCAAATACATAGAACTGCTTCATTCTATCTTCTGGATAACGAATAGTATGTTTACAAAGCCACTCACCGAAAAGAATATAGCGAGTTCCAAGAGTATTAACAATTCCAGTTTTATCCCAAGCTTGAACATACTCGTAAAAACCCTGAAGCGTATTAAAAGGTGTCAGTTCGTTACGACGAGAGAAACAAATAACATTACCCTCTTCATCACAACGAATAGACGCATTAGCGCCGTCAATCTTCTCTGTTATTGTAATATGCTCTCCTTTTGTAAAACCTCCAGCATACTTGTCCTTGAGGCGCTCAATATCTTTATATTTCTTTTGTACCATATGAATTACTCCTTTCTTTTTAATTATGGATTTTATTATAACACTTTATTATATTTTCTTTAGCTTCATTATGAGAGTTCGGTTTAAAAACTTTATCTGCAATAGACAAAGCATTATCCAACTCTCCTTTAAAAAGACAATCAAAAATAGGATATAGTGCCTTAAATTCCATAAAAAGAACAAAATATTCTCCATTACGTTCAAAAGCAGAATGATAACCAATCTCATTCATTAAAAATAACATTGACGTTGAACTTATGGTATTATCTGTCCAATGGTCTTTAAGCCAATCCCAAGACTGAGCTAACTGTGTCTTTTTATTATAGTTAATTTCTGCTGCTTTAACAGTATCTTCATTGCCTTCTCTCAAGAAAGAAAGCTGATAATCTTCCCACCACGCAGAACTACCACTTCCGTCAAGAAATGTTAAATCATATTTGCCACCAAAAATTTTGGTAATAATAGCTTCTTTACCAATGTGCGGGTCTGATGGGTAATCACTCCAATAAGGTTTGATAATTTTAACAATATCGTATTTTTTAAAACTCATTTAACATTCCTTCCTTTCTCTCATTTTTTCTATAAATATTATATCAAAAATTTCTTAGAAAGTCAATTTTTTTTAATCTGTTCCTTTAAGCATTGCTTTCTTCTTTTTATATTTTAAATAAGACTTATTAACTCTTGTTACTGGATTGACTCCATACCAAGTGCCGCGCTTCGAATTGTTATAGGCTTTCTTTTCTTTCTTTGTCATCTTATCGTAATCCTTATACATTTACCTCGCCTCCATTTGTAAATTAAAAGTAGATTTTTTAAATAGGTTCTCTAAATTTTTCACTATAAATATTATATATAAAAAATTTTTAAAAGTCAATAAAATTAAAGCCATAGAATTAACTATGGCTTTAAAATTAGTCATTATGAGAAGTATATTTTAACAATATTTCTTCTATATTATCTAAACTACATACCTCATGTGAAGGACAAAAGGTATCTTCATTTTCATCAATAGTCAATTCTGTTTCATAAGACCAAAGACTTATCTGTTTCATTATTTCTATAAATTCTTCAGGTGTTAACATTATTTTCCTCCTTAAAGCCTCTCTCAATAAACTTTGTATTCCACATCATAGGCGGCTCAGTTAATATACATTTCTTACAAAAGAAACACGGGCAATTTTCACATTCTGAACAAAAGCAAAAATCCGAGATAAGATTTATTGCATTAAGAAAATTCTCCTTTGAAATATTCTGTTCCATTATTCTTCCTCCTTACCTTGCGCCGCCCTTCAAAGTTTACTACAACTCTATCAAAGCTGCACACTTTTAATATCTATAAAATCCCAATCTACATTCACACTCGCTGCAAATATCGCAGCTGGTTCAGTATAATCGAACACTTTTACAAGAAACTCTGCAACTTCACACTCAAACTCGTCCTGCTTATCTCTAAGGAACTCTTTTATCTTATCTACTGTCACTTTATCATCAAAGGCATAATAATTAACTATGCAAAATTTTGCGAAGCGCGGCACATCGTAAGTTACTTTAATATATTGCATCAATCTTCCTCCTCACCCAAACTTTTAAAATACTCTTCCCTCTTTATTGTATAAAAATCTGCAAGTTCCTCAAATTCTTTTTCACTAAGTCCAAAAACTTCAAAATACGCGTGAGGATAACAAATGTCTATTGTTAAATTATTACCTCTATAAACAGTTGTCATAGGATCCCCGACTATATTTCGAGTATTAAAAATTCCCAAATCTGCGCTAGAAATTCTCTCACTAATTATAATTTTTGCTATATCCAATTTAGTCAATTTAGCCATTTTCAAAACTCCTTTCTAACTTTTCTATATATATTATAACAAAAATTTTTAAAAAAGTCAATAAAAAAAATAGGTCTATAAAATCTTATAGACCTTAATGAGCTTTTATATCGACTGAATGTACTGCCATTATATCATTATAAAGATGTCCGAGTTCTTCTATTGCTTTTGCGTGCGCTTTCTCACTTCTCTTCCAAGACAACAGCGGCTCCATATGGTAGTAGATTATATTGATAAAGTCAAGAGCCTCCTCTAAACTAAATTTCATATAATCTGCATAAAATAAACCTAAATAGCTTCCGTAGTTCTGATGGTTGTAGTAATGAGCTACACCATCTTCACCATAAGACTTAACGTAGGGCTTACCTATATCATGAAGGAGAGCAGCGGCATAAAGATAGAAAGGACAACCTGCTTTAAACTCTTCCTGTATAAGCTCTCCTGCTTTAAGCATATGTTCACCTATTGAAAGAGAATGATGAGGGTTATCGTGGTTTATCTGTACTGCGCTCTCAAGAGCAAGGACAGGATTATAAAAATTAGCACTATTGTCATAATCATAAATAATAGAAATAAAATCAAAGCCTTCCGTGTAATGAGGAGGACACCAATTCTTTATCATTCTATTGATAACATCAGGACCTACGTGACGGTCTCTTTCTTCATCTCTCTTTTTGCAGATATATTCTGGAACTGCCATTACTATTGCCATTGATTTAGGATATTTTAAATCTCTAAGAAGAGTCTTTCTTCTCTTTTTAGATATATTTGTCGCATCAAGAATAACTTTCTTTTCTGCTATAAGACCTTCTTTAATTCTTTTATTGACAACCTGAAAGACCTTATCATTGTGAGACTGGTCATTAGCATCGCCATAGAACTCTTCTCTTATAGCATCAGAGGAAACAATAGATATATCATCATTAACTTCTGCGAGCTGTTTTGCAACGAAGCTTTTCCCACTTCCAGGGAGTCCAACCATTACTATCAACAGTGGAGATTTTATTGCTCTTACTGTATCGTTTATATCCTGAAGCTGTTTCCAAAATGCTGGATTTATTATCTTCATTTTAATCCTCCTTCCCTATTATATTTCCATAATAGTCCATTTTCTCCGCATCTTTTATATCTATCCATTTAATATATTTAATAAAATCTTCTATAAGATATTTATTTGGATATAACCAAGACGCGCCATGCGTCTCAGAATAAACATACCATAACTTTTCTAATACTTCTAAATTACAATTTATTACCCAATCTTTTTCATTAAGATAGTTTATAATCTCTTTCATATGTTCAGGGTGAGAAAATTTACTAATAACTTCCATTTTAATTCCCCTTTCTTTATAATATTATACTATAAATTTAAAGAAAAGTCAAACATTTTTATTCTTCGAGTTAGGATAATCGCTTATTTCGTCTTGACTTAAATTTAAAGTTGTTTCGTTATTGTAATCTTCCTCATTCATTATTATCCAGAAGCTTACCCCGTCTCTTTTAATAGTAACCCTTACATCATCCTGCTCTAAGTGTTCAACATGAGTAACTTCATACTCTTGTTTTGTTCCTGATGAAAATGAACCAATGATTAAAAGAACTCCAACAATGGTCATAAGAGTTGCCTCGACAATAAAACTGGTATCTCTATCAGTAATAGAGAAAATCATTCCCACAATACCTACTATACAAACAGCTGTACCAAAAACTAAAAACAATGTTCCCATTCTAATCATCCTTTCTCTATATGAGCGTCATAGATTACGACTTTAACATTATAATCACATATATCATTTTTATTATCGTTTAAATTTACTACGAACCAATCTTCTTTGTATCTCTTTTTTAAGTGGTTTAAAAGAGAACCTAATGAAAATATACTAATTCTGTAGTATTCGCTATAAGTATAATCACTTGCTCTTGTAACTCTAACTACTATCTCCTCTTCCATATATTTAGCTTCGAACTCTTCCATTTTAGTCCTCCTCTTCTTCCTCTTCTTCATCATCAAATACGGAGAAAAACATAGATAATATTATCCATAACATTACTTTAATCCTCCTTAGTATTTTTGTATTTTGCTAAATCTCTTTTACTAAGACCAATAGTATCTTCTCCACTATATTCATCTTTATCCATTATTATCCAAAAAGTTTTTCCATCTTTTTTTAATGTTAATCTTACATCATTATATTTGAGATACTCAACATCAACTACTTTATAACCCGTATCTTTTTCTGTATAACAAGCATTATCAATAACTATTCCTGTAATGCCTAATGCTATAAGAATAGTACCTATAATTGATTTTTTAATAAATACTTTCATACTTTGTGAACCAGATACCATTAATCCCAATCCCACTCCTATAAAAACAAGTGAAAATATAATTAATATTACTATTCCTACCACTATTCTAATCCTCCTTCGCGTCGCTGATCTGTTTACCTTGACGCTTCCAGCGAGGGTCGCCGACAGCATCAATTCCCCTTTCATATAGAAGGTGCGGCCCCGCGGAGCGACAACGTTACGGTTCAATTTTATAAAACTTCATACGCATATTAATATCTTCTGGCGGTTCAATCTTTCCATAATCATATGCTCTATAAAAATAGAACTGATATTTCTCAGTTGTTAGATTAACAAACTCACTAAACTGTTTCTTAGTACCGTCAGGATGTCTGTCTTTCCATCTTGCAACAAACTTTTCTACAATTTCTATCTTATATTTAGCATTTTCAATTTCCTTCTTCATATTATTAAAAGCATCTTTATATCTTGGAAAATAAGCTAAAAACTCGCTATCTTCTCCTGTTTCTAAAAGTTCAAATATTCTCTTTCTACCTACATTACCATTGTTCAACCAGTGGTGAAGTTGGAAGTAAGTTTCAGTCTTTATCTTAACTCTATTAAAACCAGAGTCTTTTACAACAATGCCTTCTTTATCATCGCCAAAAGTTTCAACAAATTTTTTAAAATCTTCCTTATTACCCTTAATAGGATATAGCTTAGGCATTTCAAAACCATTCAACCACGCAATCTTAAAATCTATATATTCTTCAAGAGTACGGTTATCTCTTGCAAGCAAGAAATAAAGTTTAAAATCTTTATACTCAACAACCTGCTGATTATGAGGAGTGCAAAGTTCAAAAGTATAAGTTATATTTTTATTAAGGCTATTAAAGTTAATAGGATTATCTTCCAATGCTCTATCTATCAAATCCTTAAAAGTCTTAAATGCTCCGTCACAAGGCGCATCTTCAGCATCTATACAACCATTAGTAGCAACTCTCCACTCTCCATTGTACCAATAGAAAGATATAAGCGAACCATCCATCTTTTCAGTTGCTACCGCAGTTTCCCAATCTATATCTGCCGCGTGCTCTTCACCAAGATTAAAGAACTTATTGAACGCTATTCTTACTACTTTCCAAGTTCCCTTTTCAAGTATTATTCCACGCGCTTCATTACATATAGGCTCATTAAAATCAGATACTCCCTGAGTATATTTAAAAAGGACAAGATTATCCTTTTCTTTTATTATAAGCGAATAAGGAGGGTTAGAAAGTTTTTCTTTCCAATCCTCATTCTTCATTATAAAATCTTGCAGTGCAAGCATTACTAAATCTCCTTTCTTTAATCCTTTACTACTTTATTCCAATCAAGTTTTTTTCCACAGTTGTAGCAATAGTTTGCCTTATATCTATCAATAATTATCTCGCAGTATCCGCAATAATAATGATTTGCTGCTTCTACTACTGGTGTGGTATTATCTTTCTCTTTCTGGTAAAGTTCTCTTGCATACTCATCGTGTGTCATTTGTTATCCTCCTTATCAAAGATATATAAATTTCCAATCTTTAATAGCTCTATTAGTCCTATATCCGTCATCATCAGAACATATTCTTATATAATTTCCTTCATCTGCAAACTCCTCTGTCATTATAGGAACTGCAAGGCAAAGAGGTCTTTCAAAACCTGATGCACTATATCCACATTCACTAGCGTGTGTAACTTCTTTATCTGCAAGCTCTGGATGTCGTTCAAGTAAAATAGTAAGTCCTTCAACAAGTTCACAAAAAGTCAAATTCATTTCTTTTCACTCCATTTCATTTTAGTTCTACAATTATTGCAGTGCGGCACAAGGTAAGCAATTAAATGCCCGCACTTCGGACACGCATACCAAGTCTTTCCATTACTTGTATATGCGTATTTGGGTTTAAGGAAAATCTCTTTATGGTTCATATCTTATCTCCCTTATGTTCTCGTGGGAATACCCGTGTCTACGAACATCTTTTCCACATTGAGGACAAGTTGTTTCAAAATAATTTATTGCATCGAAAGTAAATTCACTAGGCTTCTTTAAAAGACAATATTCATCTGTTTCAAAAAAACAGCCACAATGGTCGCAAGTAAAGAGTTCTTGTGGTGGGTCGAGCTTCTTACCTCGTATTATTATATTCTTCATTCTACTCTCTCCTTAATACATTGGCATTTGTTTAGGTGGCGGGAAAACAGGAACATAATTAGAGTAATCAGATATTATTACAGTATTATTACACTTAGGACAGGTGTCTATATATTTATAAATATCACACCCGTCAAGAGTATCTATATGTGTTTTAAATTCATCACTTTCAAATTTTGTATGACATTGATTACAAGTAAAAGTTTTTATTTCTTTAATTATCTTCTTCACTCTTCTTCCTCCTCGTACTTCAAGTCCATAATTGCGCCACAATTAGGACATATATCTTCATCATATCTATTATCTCTATTGCATACACTACACATCCAGCCATTAGAGCAATCTTCCCAATAACCGTGAAGTGTTAGTTTCATATCATACTCAGTATAAGATAATAATTCTTTTCCTACTGGTTTTGTTCTTAATAAACAAATTTTATCTTTTGCAAAATTTGGTCTATAACCACATATTTTTAATTCAATATCATAAAACTCTTTTAAATTATTTTCAAAATATGCAACCGCCTCTTCTTCGGTTTTAAACTCTTTATCATATTCAAAATAAAAGAATCGTTTATTTGTAGCAAACCAAGTGCAATCATCAGGACAATATGCTAATATGTATGTATCAAATTCTGTGCTAAAACTAAATCCGTCTGGTATTTTCTTATATCCCATATCAATCCCTCACTGTCTCATATTTATATATAATTTCCTTACACTTATTACATTTCGCACTATAAGTAATATGATTTATACGGAGTATAGTATCATAAGACTCTTCAATGTCATACTTTGTTGTTGTTACAGTATTGCCGCACTTACACTTAAAAATAATCTCCTTTTTCTTCTTTCCAAATATACCCATATTAAATCTCCTTTCTTTATTTTCTATAAATATTATAACATAAAAAAATAAAAAAGTCAAAGATTTTAAACCTTTAACTTTTCTACGAATTAAGATAATGTCTTTACAATTCAATACTAAAATAAAAAGATTGGGGTACTCAAAAGAGCCGATTTATTTTTTTAAGTATTGCTTTAAATAATTCTTAATTAAAACAATATTCAATTTTTAAATTTATAATTGTTAGTGTGTATTTCATCCCCATTAGGAAGCTTAATAATTAATCCTGTTTTATCATCGGATATAAATTCGGTATCTCCTACTTTATATTCTATATTATCAATTACTATTGCTTTATGAGAATAATAATCTTTCTTTTGATTAGAAAAATGAATATTAGTAATTATAATAGCAAGTGAGACTACAACAGTAATAAAAATTATTGGTATAACAAACCAACCAATAATAAACTCCTTTCTATCATTTTTCTTTTCTCTTTCCAACCATTTCTCAAAATCTTTCAATTATTATCCTCTCCTTTTCTTTTTCTATAATAATTATATTATAAAATTTTAAAAAAGTCAAATAAATAAAAGAAAAGAGGGGAACATCCCCTCAATTTTCTTAACTCTGGTGGGCGTAAGTATCTCCCACATCTCTCAGGCAATACAGGAGCTACCTGTATTCCTTGTCGTCCACTCGGGTTGTAGTCCTCACGAAATTTACTACCTCAGAGTTATTAAAAAGAGTCAGACTCGTCCAGCTCTTTTACCCTCACTCCGCAGAGTTTCGGGGCAATTCAATTAATAAAAATTTTGTATCTCGTAGTATCTTGCAAAACTTTCAAAATCAAGATAAAACGGAAGTTTTAAACTCTTTTACCTTTGAGGGACTTCCAAAACCGAAAGGTTAGATAGTTTTTTAACTTTCACGGAAAAGGTGCTTCAACCACCGACCCATTGGTCTAGCGTGGGACACATTGAGCGCAAGTGGAAACAAATTAGCTATGCTAATTCAAGCGAAGAAGAGGTGTGCTAGGCTCTGTTCAATATTCCTTTTAACTTTTGGTGGGGTAAGGTAGAATAACCGACCACAAATGGCTGGTAAGTGTGCAATCGAAATTGCCTACCAGAACTGTTTATCTTTTAACTTTTAAGGAAGATTTGCGACCTTTGGATAAGGTAATATAACCGACCACGCATACAGTGCATTTTACTTTTTCAAGGAATTAAAGACACGCCTGCGATGTGAAACCCAAGAGTAGAAACTAGTACATTGGAAATCCCCTCCAACAACCTTATTGTAATACTCTTCTTAAAGGATACCCTTTTAACTTTGCTTGCAAAAGACTTTCGCCTTTTTCAAATGGGTAAGGTGGGATAACCGACCAATAATTCTTACTTATGATTTAGCTTGTAAAGCAAGTTTTTAAGCCAAATCTTAAAATTTCTCCACCACATCATAATTACCTTCCTCCTCTTTTCTTTTTACTATAATAATTATAGCAAAAAATTTTTAAAAAGTCAAGTTTTTAAAGGCTTAAATCACATCAATCTGACAACTTTTCATTACTTTAAGTGCCGCTTCGTGAAGTTCTGGAGTAACTCCTGCACAACATTTTGCATCTACTTCAATAGGAATATTAGGGAAAGCTGCACGGAGTATAAGTGCGTTCGATATTACACATATATCAGTACAGAAACCTACTATTTCAATTTTATGAATAGGAACTTCATTTCTGTGGATAAAATTTAATTCATTAATGTATTCAAAAGTTCCAAAAGTATTCTTCGAGTAAATAGCATATTCTTTTTTACACTTAATTACTTCCCATACATCATTTGGTAAATTTCTTCCCGCAGTTCCCATCTTACAATGAGGGATAGGGAGTTTCTTCCCTTCAAGAGTTTTAGGATAGTCATCATAATGAGTATCCATTGTAACTACCACATAGCCATCAAACTCTCTAATCTTATTTACTATATTAGGTATAGCAGCTTGTGCTTCTTTCGTACCCAGAGGTTCTGTAACAAAGTCATTCTGCACGTCTATCACGAACAAAACTTTCATTAAAATCTTCCTTTCAATATCTATATCCAACCTTATCATACATAGGCGCATAGGTTTTAATTTTATAATGAGTGACAGTACCAATCTTTTGCTCGGTGTTATCTTCTTCGATAAGATAAATATAGGCATTATCTTTGGTTATCGCTGTTCTTCCACGAGGATAAGTAAGACGCTTTGCTCTTTCCTCTATTTCTTTCATATTGTTGGTGTTAAGTTCAACTCGACCTCTTCCTCCAACAATAGCAAAAAGAAGTTTATTATTTTTAAACTTAGGTTTCATTTGAGCTATCTTTCCATACCATTTAATTTTATATTCTTCGTGAATGTCGGTTATAATTAAATGAGTTTTAATTCTTACTTCTTCCATAGTTTATTTCCTTTCTTCTAAACCTTTAAAAAAATCTTCTATCTCCTGCGTACATTGACGCTCTACTCTATCTTCAGTTCGTGGAGCGTTCTTAGACTTGTGTTCGGGGTTATTCTCTTTCCAACATTGGAGGAAGCATTTAGCTACTGCTTCCTCAGTTGGATATTCTTTATTACATACAGGACAGATGTACATTTTATCAATCCTCTCTTTATTTTACTATAATAATTATAGCAAAAATTTAGAAAAAAGTCAATAATTCATTTTATAACTATCCATTATATAGGCTCTTTTACAACGAATTTTACCTGCTTGAACAGTGATTATATCGTCGAGATTAATTCTTGCGATAAGCATTGTAGATGGTAGTTTTTTAAATCTTGCATCAATTCTATCATACATTATAGAGTTCCAATAAGTAGCATTAGAAAAATGAAGTCCAACACTACAAGGGTCTATTTTATCTATTTCTATCATCTTTTCAAGAGAAGAAGGTGTTGGACCTAAATAGTTACTATTCTGTTCCCAAAATATTTTTAATTGATTTTCATAATCTACCTCTACCCATTTTCCCACTTCATATTTAAAATTTTTATCGTAATTACTAGTTAAATCATTATTAACTTCTTTATACGCAATAACATAATCACCAATAGGACAAAGACCTGTTTGACACCTAATATTTTCTTTTAAATTTTTAGATAAATCAATGTTAACTACAGCGTTGCCTTCTATACGCTGACTATCTTTAACTACAGCATTACCAGTAATAACTGCTCGACCGCCAACATATGCACTATTTGTTACTATTGCGTTACCCTCAATTTTAGCATCTTCATTAATCGTTGCCAGACTATCAACAATTGCATTATCACCAACGAAAGCCCTGCTACGAACACAAGCTCCACCACTAACACGGGCGCATCCTAGAACTTCTGCTTGGTCTCTAATGACTGCTCGCTCACTTACAATAGCGATCCCCCCAACTACCGCTGAATTACTCACACGCGCATCATCTTTAACTTTAGCATTGTTACCTATATGTGCATTGCCATAAATTGTTGCCTTATCATATACCCAACAATTGCCAAAATGAGAAAGATTTTCTTCTTTTTGTATAAATCCTCCTAAATCTCCTTTTTTAACATCGCCAAAATCTCGAAGTGCTTTAATTCGATATAAATTATCTTTTATTTTAATCATTTCATATTTCTTTTCTCCGCCAACATTTACTATTTCTCTTAAAACTGTTAGAGTATTTTTTGTAATCATCTCTTAATCTCCTTCCAATTTTCTTTATGCTTTCTATCTTTCCCGTCGAATAGTTTTAAATCTTTATAAGTTTCAAGAACGATTTTATCTGGTATATGAGAAGACATTCGATAACCAGTAGCGTTCTTGATAATCTCGTGACTTGCATCAATTCCTCCAGTAATCTTCCCACATATAGTACATCTATCATAGAGGTAGAAATAGAAGAAATGCTTCTCACCAATAGTAAGCATATGACGAACTAAGATTTTTTCATATTCGTGTTTGTGGTCAGAGCGAGAAGCTCTTTTAAATTTCTTCATAACTATTCCTCAACCTTTCTGCTTACGCTTTTCTGCCGCCACCCAGCTTTTGTCACGCCATAACCATATCCTATGTAGGGGGAATTGGTAACGAGGGCGGCACCCGCCGTAGGCGTCTACGTAATCAATTATTATATGCAAAATAATTCTCAGTATTAAAACCTGCATAATCAATTATTTTAAACTGCCCATACTTATCAAAACCGTAATTTCCATTATGCAAATCATCAATACTGTCAAGTTCTCTAACAACTCTAAAACCCTCATCATATCCGAGTTGCTCAACAATCATCTTCGCAATCTTTATACCAAGACTATAAACATTGGCTTTTGTAGAAAACTTGTTACTTACACTAGTGTTAGTTGCCGCACCCCAACCGAGATGCTTAATTTTTTTCTGTACATATACAGGAATATTGTCATTATAAAGTCCAACAAATTCGTTCTCTGCAAGATACTGTCGAGTATCTTCATCTACGTCATTATAGTAATTAATTTCCTCTTCCATAGGAGAATAACTAAGTTCATAATCAAAAGTATCTTCAACATTCTCTCCGTATTCATCAGTATTAGTATATACTCCTGTCCAAGGGATTTTAATAACATAACTTCTATTTTTAGGGACAATAACAAGTTTACTACAACCACTCTCTATGTAAAAGTCTTCTTCCTCACTAAAAGATAAAGGAAGTTTACAATCTCTATCAAGAAAAATAGGAAAATCATAAGGATTATCACATTCATCTATTGTATATCTATCTATTAAAACTTCAGTTGCATTATCTCCCAATGCTTCTCTAACAAATTCCATTACATCTTTCTTATTAAACTTCATCATTTACCCTTCTTTCAGTACATAATTAAGTCTTCTATTTAACTCCTTAACAAGTTCAATTCCTTTATTCCAATCTTTCTTACTCCAAAGTGCAATGACATATCTAGTGCCCCTACCGAACAACTCAGCACCATATACATCTCTACACATTTTTAAATAATCTTTATATCCAAAACCGAAAAGTCTTGCACCAACAACTGCAAAACTTCCACCTTTTACTCCAATTTTTACTTTATCGCATTTCTCACTATCAAAAGCAATAAAATATTTTCCCTCGTGACAAGGTGACTCAACTAAACTAAAAGCCAACATATTAAATCTCCTTCCACAAATCTTCAATATCCTTAACTTCCTCAGGACTTAACCAACAGATATCTTCCCATTCAACTTTAATTTCCTCTATTGGTTTAATCTCCTTATCAAAAGCAATATAATTCTTCTTTGCTTCTACCTTATTCTTCTCTTCACTCAGTGCCGCCTTTATGTATTTACTACAAGTAGAGGCAGAAACTCCAATCTCTCTTGCTACGGCAGCGTAAGTACCAAGCTTATTATAAAGTTCAACCATTTGCTCAATTAATTCATTAGTAACTTTTACAGCCATAATTCGACCTCTTTTCTTTCTTTTCTATATATATTATATCAAAAAATTTTTTAAAAGTCAATAAAATTATAAAAAAAATTAGGGCAACGTCGCAACGCCACCCTTATAAAAACCTTAATTCGTTTTTTTCCTCTAAAAAAAATAGGGAAGACATCGCAACGCTTCCCTTACAAAAACTTTATCATGCCAAAGAACTCCTATGAGCCTTTTCGTGCCAAAAGTTTTTATGCTACGCTGAAAATACCTAGCTTAAGTTTTCTCTTGAAAACTTAATAAAAACTTATTGTTGGCTTCTTAATCCCCATACTCATACAATACTGTTATTATTCGGTCACAATGACGATAAGTCTGACCCCAACACCCGTCGATGCGAAGTTCTTACCGTAGAATAAAACTCTCAAAGCATTAAGAGGAATTTATCTACCTCCAACTTTCACCTATCATTCAGAAGAATATTAATGTTTTCCAAATAAACACTCATCATTTTCTAATGTAGTGTGGTCTTAGGCTACTCGTGCCGCCGTCTGGTTCCGCAAATATTTCTATTTACGTTGTAGACCAACTCCCCTTATTTTAGCGTTCCCAATATTTGCTCACAGATTGCAAGTCCGTGGTCTGTTGGGTTATTCCTCACCGAGGCGTCTATTACGGAGAGAACCAGCTAAGCTCACCTTATAGTTGATATTGTACTTGCGCTACTTCTTCTTTGTTGAATTATTCCTAACTCTTCTCATATCCCTTTTCAGTTCAATGATAGCACCCAATAATAAGTATCCCAATTATTGAATACTAAACAGTTCCAAAGCACCCTTGCAAGGCTGATTAAGCCCTCTACACAAGGTTACAATAAATTTTTATTAAGTTTTCAAGTTTCTTAACTTTACTATAATTATTATAGCAAAAATTTTTTAAAAAGTCAAGTTTTTAACTGGTATTGTCTTGACTTTAAATCACCCATACCAGAGTCGAACTGATGTCTCTGCCGTGAGAGGGCAGCGTCTTTGCCACTTGACTAATGGGCGTTATAATACTCCCGACGGGATTCGAACCCGTGACTCTGCCGTGAAAGGGCAGTGACTTGTACCGCTTGTCGACGGGAGCATATAGTGCACACGGCAATCCCTACGTGTGCTTCGGAACACCACAGATGGCTTTTAGTGGTCTGTTCCATTTACAGATCATAACACGCCAGCCCAGCGCACTGAGGGAATACGACTTCCGCTGAAGCTCCGCCATCTACCAATCGACGCTCCGCCCTTCGGCAGAGAGGGACTCGAACCCCACACAGATAACTTCAACTTTTTCGAGTGGCTTCTTCACTCACCAAGTTTATTGACATTGACAAGTCAGCCAAGTTTATCGACATTGACAAGTCGGCTGGTGCACGAGACGAGACTTGAACTCGTACGGTATCTCTACCGAGGGATTTTCTTACTACTCTATGTCGCCATAGCCACTAAAAAGTGTTGTAGTCTGGACTGAGTCTTAACCATATCTTAACGACTTAGGTTGGTTGTGTACAGTCTCTACACATAGATTTTAGGTGCTTATTTTTTCCTCGATAAGTTTCAGTAAGAGCGTGACAATTTGGACATAAATAACGAAGATTTGATAATTCATTATTATTATTATCTCCGTCAATATGGTCAATTTCTAATGAAATTTCTCCTCCTTGCCAATGACCATCACAGCCACAACAATCACAACGATAAGGTATAAGATTATGTCTTTCTACATACCCTCTCATTATCTTTTGAGTTACTGGACTATCTTTTACAAAAACTTCTTCAATAGAATACTTCTCTCTTGAACCTGTTTTATCTGGTGCATTTGGTGATTGTTGCCAACGCTGACCAGTAAAATGACTTACATCAATTCCAAATTCTTCGATTTTCTTCTTTAAGGTTTGTTGTGCGCCGCCGCTTACTTTGCGACCAGCTTTTCGTAAGACTTCAGCATAAGAATAACTACTAGCACAAAGTTCTTGTAACCATTCTTTTGTATATTTCTACATTTTCCTCACCTCAATTATAAGTAGGAAAACATAGAAAATACTCTAAAACTTCCGTCTACCTAAAATCCTTGCTCGGCGTTCTGTGTTCGCCTTCGCCGAATTAGCAACCTTCTACTTCTAAGGTTTCCCTTAGAGCACTCTCTATTGTTTCCAATAGTGTCATCTGATGATGACAGAACACACCAAAGTCCCTTGTGTCTGCCCATTCCACCACTCGTGCATATGACACTAGCTACTGCTAGCGTCAATAATAAGTTTTCCCCTGACTTCTTTCTATACCGTTTTCTCCGTTGGCTATCATCTAATATAGCTGGTGCAAAACTTTAAACCCAATGTTAACGGTTATTGCGAGAGGCAGGACTCGAACCTGCGACCTTCGGGATATGAACCCGACGAGCTACCACCTGCTCCACTCCGCCATATTAAGTTGAGAAATTTTTCTTTCTCAACTTTTCTATATTTATTATAACAAAAATTTTTAGAAAAGTCAAATATTTTATTGGTATTGATTTCTCAAAGTTTAATTTCTCTTAACTTTTCTATATATATTATAATAAAATTTTTTTAAAAAGTCAAATATTTTATTACCCTGTTCTGTTTACCTTGACGCTTCCAGCGAGGGCCGCGGGCAGCATCTGATCCCCTTGCATTAGGTCGCGAGGGCGGCACCCGCCGAAGGCGTCTACGTAAACCTTTTACTTCACTATCATTTTAAATAGTCCTCCCAATAAAAAGGCTATAACTCCAAAGTAATAAATTACTCTATCTCTTATTTCTTTATCAATTTTAGAAATCTTTTCCGCTATAAGCCTCATAGCAATAAAAAGCGGAAACAATATAAGCATCTGTCTTAAAAATACCATTCTAAATTTCTCCTTTACTTACTAAATCTATTTGCAATACCAGAAGCAGTATAACTCTCTGGCTTAATTAAGCAATCATAGCCTAAAGATTCAACCCAGTTAGTTATCTCCTTAATTAACTCTTTTGTTTTGCCTTTATGTCCAATATCACAATGGATATGGAAATTTAGGTTTAACTTTTCTATATCAATATCTTCATCAAGTAAAAGTAACTCAATATTGTCTAAAAATCCATTCGCATTTTCAAGGCTTCTTGATGTTTCCTCTACTATCTTTTCCTTTAATGCTCTAAATCTCTCTCTATATTCGCTATGGTAGAAGAAGATGCCGCCGTCTCCAACTTTATGTACAGCGATTACCTCAACTATTTTAGACTCACTATGTGTCTGGCTATCTGTACCAATAGTAATGTCATATTCTGCTTTTAAATCTTTCTTAATATAATCTGCAATTACTTTAATCATTTGATTGTAATTAACTTTTTGTCCATTACCACGGGTAAATAACTTTTCCATTTTAACTCACTATCCTTTATACTCCTTTTTATTTTTATAATACTTTTTAGGGAATTGTACTTGAACCTCGTTAATCTTCACTTCATCATCAGGCACGTCATAAACAAAAATCTTACAATCCTTTACCAAGTCCTAATGATTTTCAAAGTATTTATAAAGTTCTTCAATAGATTTACACCCATAAAGATATGATGTATCAATAGGAAAATGCACCTTCATATCTCTTGGGTATCCATAAAAACTACAATATGGACCACCACCGTCTGGGTGTTCATATCTATAAATCTTCATTTCAATTCCCCCTAAAATGGTCGAAGATGTCCGATTTGAACGGCTCTTCCACTTCCCAAAAGTGGCGTGCTCCCCTTACACTACATCCTCGATAAATCTGAACAGGTCGATTTGAACGACCACTAACAGAGCCACAATCTGTCGTGCTTCCATTACACTATGCCCAGCATATTTAATTAACGCCGCAGATAGGATTCGAACCTACATACCCTTTCAGGCTGGCAGTTTTCAAGACTGCTGCTCCACCAACTGAGCGACTACGGCATATAATTACTTATCATCTTCTATCCCTATATCTTTATCTCCTTGCTTTGCCGCACTACAAAGCGCCGAATAGAATATACCTACAAATCCACCAACAATAAAACCTATACCAAGAAGTAACATTATAATTCCTCCTTTAAATTTTAACTTAACGAAGTTGACTGGACTTGAACCAGCACGCCGTCGAAACGGTTACTCAGAGATTAGCAATCTCCTGCCTTACCAAATTAGGCTTACAACTCCAGATAAATACGCCAAGAGGGACTTGAACCCATCACGTCTCACGCATTAAAAGTGCGTTGTTTTACCATTAAACTATTGGCGCATATGGGGAGATTAAATTTTCTCCCACTCTTCCTCTGTATATTGATTTATTTCCTTTTTTGTTTTAGGTAAATTTTCTATAATACACCATTTTCTTATTGCATTATCAGAAACTCCATATTTTTTGCCTATTTGAGTAAAAGGTAATGTACGAATAAGATATTTTAGCTCTTCTCTATTGGGTCTTTCTACTATCCTCTAAGATAAAGCAAAACATTTAACACATTTTCTTCCCTCTGAAGATACTTCTGTTCCACATAAAGGACAATAATATTTTATATTTTTTGTCTATCTTAAAGGATATTTTTCTTTTTCATTATAATAACTATGTCCCTAATTTATATCTTTGATTGAAATTAGCGAAATATTAAACTTATTGGCAATATCTTTAAGTTCTATATTAGAATTTTTAATTAAATCTATTACTTGTTTTAATGTATCATAATTTAATTTTCCAAAATGATTTCCAGATCCTCCCGTTGATAAGTTATATCCTTTTTTTGGACTACAGATGTCATAATATTGTATCCAATATATTTCTTTATCATTTAATTCTGCTTTTGAACATTCTTCTATAATTTCAAAATTAAAATTATTTAGACTATATTTTCTAATTGCTCGATAAAGAGGATATTCATATTGTTCACTATTAGGATTATAAGGAACTTGTTGATGTCTTTTCCAACGCTATTCTATATTAGAACTCTAACCAATATAAACTTTCCCATTAGTTTTATTAGTAATTTTATAAATTCCTATCATATTTATTCCTCCTGAATACAGGTGAGAAGACTCGAACTTCCACTGAGTAGCTTCTAAGACTACTGCCTCTGCCATTGGGCTACACCTGCAAGTGTCCCGCCATTTAACCTCTAACGGGCTGAGGGTGAGTTTCCTCACGGAAATACTATTATGGTGGTGGGCAAGGGGAGACTTGAACTCCCAACACGAGGCTCTTCAGGCCCCTGCTCTACCATTGGAGCTACCTGTCCAAATTTATATAAAGTGTCGTGGTAGTAGTTTCAACCTACCGTTTCCTCTATGGATTTCGTTTAAGTTCACACATCACGTTCCACGGACGAGGTCGCTATTGTCTTGCCAACTTTTAATACTTGTTCACCGACACTTATTATTTAATATTCTTCTTCCTCTTCATACTCTTCTTCTTCACACTCATAATAGTCATCATAGTAATCATCAATCTCATTATATCCACTATAATCAAGGATTACTAATCTACCATCAGAAGTAAAACCACAATTTCTATTAGTCAAATCAGTTATACCAAAATTCCTAATAAATTCAAGTAGTCTCCAAATCTCACTCTCTCTATACTTTTTAGAAAGTAAAAGTAAAGCTTCATCAGATACTCCCCAACATTCATATTTAGTATTAGCTTTATAATGTCTATACATTTTATTACACTCTTCTTTATTAGAATGATAAGTGTCATAAAGTATTCCATTATTCTGCTCAACTTTTTCACTAATATAAATAGGATAAATTTCTTCATTTACTTTGATATTCTTAAAGAAATAAGTTCCTGCAAAAAACTTGTCAACCTTATTTTCTATTGCTTTTTTATAAAGTTTTTCCTCAACTTTGCAATAATTCCAATCATCTTTATCGTCTTTGTCAATTGCCCTCTCATATGGAAAGAGTATTCTATTTACATAACAACCTGCAATATCATCGCCGCCACATAAAAACTCTCCGCCACAATTAAAAGGTATCTTTATAACAAAGTTATAATGATTAGGTACAAAAACCATTTTAGTTGCACCATAATGAAATGTCCATTTAGTTTTCTTTCCTTTATCCTTTGTAAAGAAAGAAGTATAAATAGGACAATCTTCCTCATAAAACGCATCCTCTGGATAAGGTACACAAAGTTCTCCATCTTCTACTTTACTAACTTTCTCTAAAAAATCTACTATATTATCTATAATTTGATTTTTAAGATTATTAGATATAGTAAAATTTTTCAAGCAAAAACCTTCTTTCTTTTAAGATAAAGCACCTAACCCGATTCGAACGGGCACCCCTTGCTTGGAGGGCAAGAATACTACCATTATACGATAGGTGCATTGGCTTCGGATAGAGGATTTGAACCTCTGCTGTGAGAGCCAAAATCTCAAGTGCTACCACTACACTAATCCGAAATAACTTCTGTGAAAGGACTCGAACCTCTACCGTGAGAGCCAGAATCTCAAGTGCTACCATTACACTACACAGAAATATTTACATAATTCTAAACCAAAAGGGAAACTCATTATGTCGTAGTTTTTATTTTCTATATATATTATAATAAAAATTTTTTAAAAAGTCAATTATTTTTCTTCTTCTTCCTTTTCCAAATCTTCAACTTTAGGAACTTTCATTACAATTCTTGGTGAAGTTACCTGTGGCACAGGGATAGCAGCTTTCAATAATACCCAAGCCATAAACAATCCAAGACCTTGTATCTTCTCAAAATTATATCCAAAAATCTTACTACTAATTAAAGCCAATACTACACACCAAAAGAACCAAAAGCTATACTTAATTATCCAACGAAAAAATTTTATTAATACTATTTGTACAGGTGTATACATTAAAAGTCCTCCTTATTAAACTCTTTTAATTCATATCCATTTTCTTTAAACCACTTTTGTAGAGGTATTCGTTCAGAACACGGATTAGTTGGTGTTTCATATACGATCAATACATAAACTGGCTCTTCCTCAAAGTCACTAGCAGCTTTAACTTTTTCTCCTAATACTTTAAAGCGCTGAAGTATAGAGGAAAACTCTAAGGATTTAAGCTGATTATAATAAGTTTTTAAAAATTCGCAGTTTTCTTTAGAATTGCACATACTAGGTCCGTGACATAAACCCTCACAAGCTGCGCCTGGGGCAAACACTTCTGCTCTAATTCCATTCCAAACTTTATTCTTGTCTTGGTATTGAAAAAACTTTCCCTTATTTAAGTGAAACCACGAAGGATCGCTATAACAAGTGGATATAGGTATCATATAAGGTTTAAAAAATCTTATTTGATAAAAATAGGAAATTAAAATTTTCATTTATATTTTTCCTTTCTTTTGGTTTCTTTTATATAATCTGTGAGTTCTTCTAAACTTGTAATAGTATCAATTCCATCAGTAGTTGAATATACAATTCCACTTGGCGTAAGTTGAGTATTTAATGGAGCATTTTCATATTTATCAACATAATAACGAACTGCCCAAGAATTAAGAGTAGAATAGTCTAAAGCGATTTTCTCTAAATCCATTTCATCTAAAAGTTCATTATTATCAAAAGTATGAGTTTCATTATAGGTATTATAAAACTCTTTTATATCAAACCATTTATCTTTTAAAATATTTCCAATACTAAGAATTTTACCGCCCCAACCTTCGGTTTTAACTCTACAATATTGTCCTTTTAAATCTTCCCAACATTCAACACCAACAGTATCCATAATTCTCATTAGCACTTCAAGCCCCGCCTCTGAACCACGAAAGCTTTTAGCACCAAGATAACCTTTACCTATACAATATCCTCCATAGTTACATCCCCAACCTCCACCGTCAAGGGTTATATAGAAAGTTAAACAACCATAATCTGCCATTGATAAAGATACTTTTGTTATTTTTGCATTTTTAATTTCAAGTTCTTCCATTATTTATCTTCCTCCATAATAGCTCCACAATGAGGGCATATATCTTCTTTTGAACTATTTTCTTCCATACAATGACTACATTGGAGATAATAGCCGTCTGGATTAACAACCCAATGTGCCTTAACAATAGGATAAGCAGCCTTAAAAACTCTATCCTATTCTTTTATATCTTTTAAAATTATTTCTACTAATTCAAATTTCTATTCTCTTGATAGTTTACTAATCTCGTATTTGAGCTGCAAAATCTTATTCATATAATCTATCTCCTTAAATACACTGCGCCGCCTCCAACAAATTATCGAAGGCGGCACGATTAATTATCTCATAGGTCTATATCCTCACTTTTATTTTCGCTCTTTGCTAATTCTTTCATCAAGTCCTCATACTTCTTGAGTCTTTCAAGCGCCATATACAACTCATATAGGAATGAATGAGTTGTTGGGTTATTTTCATCCTTGTTATTAATATCTGCTCTATTCTTTACAATTTCCATAAGAGTCTCGGTGTTCATTGGCGTATCTCCTTAATCTTTAATGGTCTTTAAAATTCTCTTCCACTTGGCAACAAGCTTAGCGTTCTTCTCCATATCTACTGAAAGCTTAGCTATGCGATTTTCAACCTCTAATCTGGTACGAGCCATTGGTTTTCTCCTCCTTATCATCAAGTGTTGTTTTAATATACCGTATTGATGTCAAATCTTTCTTATCTGCATTAACCACATCTACTACCTTTACCCTTGTGCCGTAGCACAGATAGTTATAATTGTCGTCCATCATCCGAATAATGTCTCCCTGCTTTGGTGGTATCTCCTCCTTATTAAGAGCATAGTCATAAAGTTTTCCTACAAAATCTTTATTCTTATTCTTAAATTGTACAGTGATATACATTTTTCTTTTCTCCTTTCTTTTATTCTATATATATTATAGAATAAATTTTTAAAAAAGTCAATTTTTTAATTCATTTTTCTTAGAGTAAAGTAGATATCTACTGTTTTTACTATATCTTCCCAATCTTTAACTCGAATAAAATTAGGTATAGCAGAACTAATTTTTCTATTCCACGGATAGTCAAGACATATAGAATAATAACTTCTCTCTCCAATTAAGTTATTAAGATAGTCGTCTATCATTATATCGAGATTAAGTAGGGTCTTTTGTTTAATTGTAATCATATGGTCATTAATATAAGTCCCCGATAGAAATGGTAGATTTCTTTTAAGGAATTTAATTTTCTTTTTAAGATTATCGGGAGTTGTACTTGTCACAAAGAAAATCTCATCACCCTTTTTATAAAGAGTTTCTATTCCCTTCGCCGCCCCCTCTATCATCTTAACTTTCTTCCACATAGCAGAGTCATGGAAAGCGAGACCAACAGTCCAACGATATTGTTCGGGGATTGACTTCTCCATCCAATACTCATTTATATCATCAAGAGAAAGAGTAATAGGAAGCCTTTCGTTGAGATATTCTATTACCGCCTCGCTTGTTGTACATATTACGTTATCTATATCTACTCCTATCTTCATAACTCCTCCTTAATTCCAGAAATGACCAAAGTATTTTCTAAAAAGTTCCCAAGCATCTTCTATATACTTTTTATCTTCTTCTGTCCAATCGCACCAATCACGAACAAGATAAACTTCAAATCCATAGAGAATTTTATTGATTTTATCAATCCAAAGTTTATCTGCATTTTCGTCGTGCCGCGCCCAATCTTCAGAAGTAAAATTGGTAGTATCAAGTTCCATTTCAACATACATTTCATTGGGAATACCATCGTGATTATCTCTGAAGTATGCGAGCCGCGGCAGGATAAACTTTATAATTGTGCGGTCGAGGTTCCAAGTATCTTCATAATGGAAACCATTCTCTTTATAGAAATCTTTAGAATTATTCATCTCCTCAATGTTGGGAAATATTCTATCATAGTCCTGCTTTTTGCAAAGGTCTACATAATATTTGTAATCTTTTTCCATAGGTTCTTTCTCCTTTATAAAACTACCTTGAAATCCGCAATACGGACATTTCAATGGCATATCCTTATCATCAGTATTTAATGCCAGTTTAAAATTTACTCCACATTGTTTACAACTATAAAATTCAAACCAACCATCATTAATTATTCTCCACCAATGCAAATTTTCTTCCATAGGTTTCATTCCTCCTTTTCTAAATTAATTATATAATAAAATTTTAAAAAAGTCAAATAAAAAATTGTAGAGCCGCAGTACAACTGCGACTCTACGAAAAGAAAGAAAGGTAAATATATATTAAAAAACTTGTAAGCATTTCTTTATTCTATATATATTATAGAATATTTTTTTTAAAAAGTCAATTATTTTATAAGTAAATGACAGGTAAACGAAGACAATCCTGTCCAAGTTCTCGTACTTGTTTTAATTGTCCTCGGCCTAGGACAACCAACCTCGTAAACGCCCTTGGGAAACTGCTGCGGAAGGATTCGAACCTTCGGTAAGTGGAGTTAGAGTCCACAGCCTTACCACTTGGCGACGCAGCATTATTACCTATGTTATTACATAGGAGTTATTTAAAATTAAGTTTCCTTAACTTTCTATATTTATTATACTAAAAAATTTGTAAAAAGTCAACTATTCAACTCGTTGTGCCGCGACTGCAAATCTTTAGAGATTTATTTTTCAAATTTTTGGGGCGCGGCACTACGTAAGTCCTAAGTTAATTGAATGTCAGCAGGTTTGCTAAACTATTTTTCTAAATATTTCTACCAACACTCAGGACATACGCACATCTCTTCATCAGTAGTAATAAACAACTTACTACAAAAACAACAAACACTTTCAAATGTTTCTTCGTAAATTCTATCCTTAATCATTTTACTAAATTATAAATCCAAACCTTATCTCCTGTTCGTCTAATATAAACTCCACTAAGATTTATATTACCTCCAGGTTCTCCATTAACAACATAGAAAATTCTTTCCTGTCCGTTTCTTCTTATATCTTCAACACTTGCAATAAAGTCCTTTGCTCTAACTTTCTTAATAGTATAATTAATAGGCTTAAG